>PVMK01134471.1_pt1 | contig 37449 bp, 33 predicted proteins | sample 1853481 | NCBI WGS metagenome assembly PVMK01 (sample SAMN08533507, study PRJNA380276) | Marine sediment metagenome, whole genome shotgun sequencing project.
TACCCATCTCGCCGCGCTTCCGATCTAACTACGCAGTGTGGATGGGCAGGATCGTGAGGTACCTCTGACGCCGATCCTTCGGGAGGAGTTGCGAAAACTTCGTGATCTGGATGGGGTGATTCGTATAAACGGCCTGGTGTTTCAAAAGGATGGGCGGAAGATCAACCACACCTATCGACTTGTCAAAAAACTATGTCAGGATCAGCGTATCCCTGACTTCGTGTTCCATGACCTTCGCCATTGCGCTGTGACCAGTTTGGCCGATGCTGGGATTGATACCGAATTGATAATGAAGATTGTCGGGCACTCTTCGGTAGAAATGTTTCTACGTTACCGCACTATCAAGGCAGAGAAATTAGATGCCGCCATGTCCAGGCTTAACACCCTAATAACACTACGCCAAAACCCGCCCTCCCAAGTCCGCGAAATCTAAGCACTTTAATTGAATTGGTGCCGAAGGCGGGATTTGAACCCGCACACCCCGGAGGGCGCCAGACCCTGAATCTGGTGCGTCTGCCGTTCCGCCACTTCGGCACGTAGAGGCGATTATGGTCTTTTATTGAAAAGCGGTCAAGTAAGCATTAAGGTTCAGACTCGAATTAAATTAGCAACTCAAAATAGGATTTTCTAAGAATTTAATTCGAGTCTGACCCCTAAAATTTAGAATTTTAGGGGTATGGTTGCTTTGATGAATTATCCTACGCTGGCAGGCTGAGCGGGGGAACTGAGCAGGGTCTCCAAAAACGCATGGGGCCAACGGATTGACGAGGCCGATTCTCCGACAAGGAGATCATTCGTGTTGCCACTTAAGATGATGCGCTCACGAATGAGGCCACTGGCTGCAAGGAGTAACGGGGTAGGGATGCGTGGGGCGTCATCCACGATGAGGAGGTCATAAGGCACTTTTCGAAAGAGGGGATCAGTCAAGATGCGACCAGGGGTGGTTGCCATGACCCGTTTGTTTTGCGCAAAGGCTTGGCGGTTGGTCCCTTCCCCCGCGCTGAGCATTTCTCGAATTTTCTTGGTGCCGCCCAGCCGTTTGATTTCTTCTTTGAGTTCATCGTATTCCGGCCGTAGATCTTTTGGGATCGTCGCTTCGGGAATGAGTTCTTTGATCCGGGCTTGCGCCACTTCGACTTCTTTCATGAGTCCATGAATTTTACCTTCATAGATCACACGGTATTCAGCCAGGGTTTCCACGTTTTTCCCCGCGAACTGCATGCCCATCCGTTTCCAAATCGGTAACGCTTCATAGTCCACCAGAATTGTATCGATTCCCTTCACCTTCTCCTGCCAATCGCTGAGCTGCGTAAGCAGTCGCCATTCTAAGAGCTTCACTTCATTGAGATCTTTCTGTTTGTCGCGTTTGTAGGCCAAGATTGGTGTGAGCTCTCGAAAGCGATCGTATTTTTTCCGCAACGCGACTTTCTTCGCATTGGCCTTGGCGTAAAATTGATACATCTGGGCTTCATACCCTAGTTCATGAATGGGCATGGTGGCCGCTTCTTTTGTGAGGGGCAGTTCATAGCGACAGAGTATGCTGCGGTGGGGAAGGGCCGCCATTTTTAAGGCTCGGGCGACAGAGCCGGTTAACGCATCGACGGTTTCATGATCCGGTGCGACTAACAGAATGCGTTTATTTTTCCGTACTTGATCGACAATGAGTGTCGTCAGCTTGGTCCATCGAATTGAACGGTCATCCCCCCAAATCGTCGTCAGGACCGTAGTTGGAATATTATCCCTGGCATTGGCCGTATCCGACTGCGGAGATGGGTGGAGCCAGGGAACCAAGCGTTCCGCCGGCCCAAGCGTAAACGAGTCGGGTTTGGTTGCCATGTCTGAGAGTCGTGCGGCGCCGGTCTCTAAAAATCCTGAGGTGTCGGGAATGAGGGTGCAATGCTCTAGTGTGAGTCCGACGTGGTCGAAGGTTTGAATGATGAGCGATCCATTCAGCCAACCAAGGAGATAGCCTTCCGTGGCTTCCATGTCATTTCCTGGCAAAAGCGTTATCGGGACATCGGCGATGATTTTGCTTCCTGGCAAAACCTCGCAGCTATAGAGGTGTAGTGAGCCCGCTTTGCCTATATGGTGGGCATGTGGAATATCCAATGGGGCATCTAACCCTTGGCTCATCGCGATTTCTCGTTCGGCGATAAGCTGGGTTGCGGATTGCGTGAGAAGTTCGTCGAGTTTCATGCGTTCATCAAGGTGAGGGGCTGCTGGCTATTGTTTCCAGAAGTTCTTTAAGGCAAAAAGCTAAGCACCCAAGTCCACCAGTTAGCGGTGTTCGGTCTGTCTGACAGCCGCGATTGTTTGCACATTGAACCAGGCCGGGTAGCTTGGGATCAAGGGGAAGCGATTTAAGCAGAAAGAGGGTGAGATGTCCGGTATCATTGGTGGAAAGAACCGCGAGACGTTGGCGTTGGTCGTCTTCAAAAATGACCGCTTGGGGAGATGGGGCCACAAACGGTCGAGCAACTGAGAGTCCGGTCAGCTGGATGGTTTGGACAATGAGGGTATCAGGTGGTGTGAGCGGGCGATTGCTGAATCGAAGATTCAGGTCGGTAAAGGGTTCCGAAACGGGTGTGTTTTCGAGATCCTTCTCATTGGCTAGGGTCGTAGTAGGCACCATGACCACCAGGATAAAAAAGATCAGTCTTGCAATGGTTGATGAAGTCATTATGCTTCAAGATGCCTATTTTTACGTGGAAATATGTACATGTTCCTTATTACCTTCCAAGTATACTTTATCTCAGGACCTTCCTGGAAATTCTCCAAATTTCTTGAATGCTCGTTTGGGGTTTCCTCAATCCTTACCTGTGTCCATAACGATTATATTATTGAGGCAACTGGGCCATTCAATTGACTTTTTCCACCCTCGGTCTTAAGATGTTTTCCCTTATTCGCTAGGCTAAGGAGAGCTATTTTTATGAAGGTGATTTTGCAGGAAAATGTCGAGGGCTTGGGGTATTTGGGCGATGTGTTAACCGTGGCAGATGGGTATGCCAGGAATTTTTTGTTGCCGCGCAAAAAAGCCGTGGTGGCAGAAGAGCGGCAGGTTAAATTGTTACAGCATCTCAAACGACAAATTGACCAAAAGGCCAAGAAAGAATTAGAGGCGTTAGGTGATATTGGCAAGCAAATGTCCAATGTTTCGCTGACGTTTGAAGTCCAAACCGGGAAGGACGATAAGTTGTTTGGCTCAGTGACTTCAAAGGATATTGCCGAGCAATTAGCCTCTCAGGGCATGACGGTGGACCGTCGCAAAATACAATTGCCGCAATCTTTGAAAGAACTGGGTACGTTCCCCGTGCCGATTAAGCTTCATCGGGATGTGGTGACAAAAATTAATGTGACGCTTGTGAAGCAGGTCGGTGATGAGCCGGTGGCTGAAGAGCCAGCCGCCAGCGCAGAAACGCCAGTCGAAACGACGGAACCCGAATAAACGATGCGGCATTCAGTCGGGACTCTTAAAGCCATTCGCGACACCGATTATGAGGTGTATGCTGCCATTCGTTCTGAGGAAAAACGGCAGCGGGAAAATTTGGTTCTGATCGCGTCAGAAAATTATGCCAGTCCTGCGGTCTTGGGCGCACAAGGCTGTTTGATGACCAATAAATATGCTGAAGGTTATCCGGGGAAACGTTATTACGGTGGGTGCCAGCATGTGGACACGGTTGAAGAGTTGGCCATTGCCCGTGCCAAAGAACTCTTTGGTTGTGAACACGTCAATGTCCAACCGCACTCCGGGTCGCAAGCCAATATGGCCGCGTACCTGGCTGTCCTCAAGGTTGGAGACACGATCATGGGAATGGATCTGGCGCATGGTGGACATTTGACCCATGGCAGCCGAGTCAATTTTTCGGGAAAAATCTTCCAGTCTTTTAGTTATGGCGTTGATCGAGAAACTGAAGCGATTGATTATGATGCCGTTGAACGCCAAGCCAAGGAAGTTCGACCCAGAATGTTGGTTGTCGGGGCGAGTGCCTATGCAAAGATTTTAGATTTTTCCCGTTTTCAAGAAATTGCCAAGTCGGTAGGAGCCTATTTGTTAGTGGATATTGCGCATATTGCGGGCTTAGTCGCCACGGGTCTTCATCCCAGTCCGGTTCCCTATGCCGATTTTGTGACGACGACGACGCATAAGACTTTGCGGGGGCCACGCTCGGGCATGATCATGTGTAAGGAAGAATATGCGAAGGCCGTCGATAAAATGATTTTCCCAGGGATTCAAGGTGGTCCGTTGATGCATGTGGTTGCCGCCAAGGCGGTGGCATTCAAGGAAGCGCTGGCTCCTGGATTTACCTCCTATCAAAAACAAGTTTTGGTCAATGCCAAAGCCTTGGCAGAAGGTTTCGTAAAACGGGGCTACCAAGTGGTTTCCGGCGGAACTGAGAATCACCTTTTTCTTTTGAATTTGACATCCAAGAATATCACCGGTAAAGAGGCCGAAGCCGCTCTGAATGCTTCTGGCATTGTCGTGAATAAAAATGCGGTGCCGTTTGATGAGAAGCCACCGGCGGTAGCCAGCGGGATTCGAATTGGCACGCCAACTGTTTCAACGCGTGGGATGCAGCAAGCTGAGATGGAGCAAATTGTGGCATGGTCGGATGAAATCATCCAACATTCACAAGATACCGCGCTTCACAAACGCATCCTACGAGAAGTCAAAAACCTGTGTGCACGCTTTCCCATCTTTCATCCATACTAATCCTCCTCCACGACTCCTCCAACCTAAGGACGCTCTTCCGTGAAATGTCCGTTCTGTGACAAACTCGAAGATAAAGTGATTGACTCTCGTACTGCGCGGGAAGGGGAAGTCATTCGTCGTCGTCGTGAATGTTTGGGCTGTAAACGGCGATTTACGACGTATGAACGCATCGAAGAAAATCTGCCCATGGTGGTTAAAAAAGATAACCGACGCGAGCCGTTTGACCGGGCCAAGATTTTAGCCGGACTCAAGAAGGCTTGTGAAAAACGGCCTGTGAGTATCGGGGCTTTAGGTGCGGCGGTGGATCGGATTGAAAAACGGATTCAGGACTTGGGGGAAAACGAAGTGCCCAGCCGAACGGTTGGTGAAGAAGTCATGCGGGCCTTGCAAGAACTTGATCCAGTGGCGTATGTGCGGTTTGCCTCGGTGTATCGTGAATTTAAGGATATCGACCAATTCATGGATACGATCCGTGCCTTAACGCATGATACGGGACGTTCGTAGCAACGGTTGCCGTCATCTGCTCCAGAATATGGGCTGATTCGTGGCCTAGGAGCCTGTCGGACTTAGGAAGAATCGGCTGCAAAAGTGTCTAAGCGGTCCATATTTAGACAATTTCTTGGACCATAGTCCCACTATGGGCCGGCGAAATTGTCAAAATCTTCCCTCGCTTAGCCCATTTTTCGCTCTCGATTCCCTAAGTCCGACAGGCTCCTAGATTACCGCCTCATTTGTGAGATGATCCATTCCATTCTCTTCTGAACAACAGAGAGATTGACTTCTTCGTTCCGGAAGATTCTCCTATCGGTCCCAACATTGCGTGTGTGCATGTATGTCACCTCTTAAATCTTCAAAGCCCACCAAGCGCGCAGCTTCTTCTCGAAAGCGGATTGCTAGTCGAACTTCACAAGGTGTGACCGCCAGCCGTGTGGCAATCATTGGGGCTGGGCATGGAGGCACCGCCCTCATGGAAATTTTTGCGGAAGACCCATTAGTCACCGTCGTGGGTGTGGCTGAAATCCGACCATTGACGAGGGGAGTCCGTCTTGCCAAAAAATTGGGCATTCCTGTCCGCCGCCGCTATCAAGATCTTTTGAAAATGAAAGATGTAGATTTAGTTATTGACGTGACTGGTGATCCAGAGGTGGAACAGAAGCTCTTGGAGGTGCAAGCTCCACACTTAACACTGGTGGGGGGGGCAAGTGCCAAGTTTATGTGGCAACTGATTGAGGCACGGATTCGTGCCTCAGTGGAAATCGAAAGCACGCTGACTCGATATCAATCGCTCTTTCGCCTGTATGTGAAGGAAGAAGCTGAAGGGGCTGTAGATGAAGAGCGTACGCGCATCGCCTGTGAAATTCATGATGGGTTAGTTCAAACCTTAGTGGGCGTCAATCTTAAGATGGAACGAGTGCGTGAACTAGTCTCGGAGGATCCCAACAAAGGATCGATCATGCTGAATCAAGTCAAAGGGGAATTGAAGCATGCGATACAGGAAGCGCGCGAGGTGGTGTATAATCTCCGTCCCGGGCAATATGATCACTTGGCGCTCATCCCGGCCTTGTCGAATTATCTGACGTTGTATGAACGGGAACATCGGATTCGCACCACCTTTGAGGGAAAAGGAGACGAATCTCAGCTTGATCCTAAAGCCAAAGTATTTGTCTTTCGCATGGTGCAGGAAGCCTTGAGTAATGTGGCCAAGCATGCCAAAGCGACGAAGGTGGCGGTCAACGTTCATCTCACGAAGGATTTGTTAGAAGCTAAGGTATCAGATAATGGGCAAGGGTTTGATGTACAGAAGGAAAGTCAGAATCCGGAGAAATGGGATCATTTTGGGGTGAGAAGTATGAAGGAACGTGCAAGGATGTTGGGGGGTGACGTTCAGTGGGTGTCGAAGCCTCGAACCGGAACGACCGTAGAAATTACCGTCCCGCTCGCCACAAAGGAGAAAATCGGTTATGCCAAAAAAAACTAAAGTCTTGATTGTCGATGATCATCGTGTGGTGCGAGAAGGGCTCTCGGCGATTCTCGAAACGAAAGATGATATTCAAGTCGTCGGTGAAGCCAAAGATGGTGGCGATGCGGTCGAACAGACTCGAACCCTGTTGCCGGATGTCATTCTCATGGATGTGAGTATGCCCGGGATGACAGGGATCGAAGCCACCCGCATTATCAAGCGCGAGTTCCCTCATATCGGGGTGGTGGCTCTGACCATGTATGAGGAGCAGCAATATATTTTTGACCTCGTGCGAGCCGGGGCGACGGGCTATCTCCTCAAAGATTGCGACTCGGCGCAAATCATTTCCGCGATCCGTACCATTGCGAAAGGAGAGTCGCTCATCCATCCATCCGTGGCCAGTAAGATTTTGGCGGAATTTTCTTTGCTCTCTGAAGGCAAAGGAAAAAAACGAGGGATTTTGGAACACGATCTCACCGAACGGGAAATTACGGTTTTGCAGTTAGTCGCCGATGGCAAAACCAACAAGGAAATTGCCAATGTGTTGGATCTGAGCGAGAAAACAGTCAAAAATCATGTCCGGAATATTTTCCATAAACTCCATGCCTATGATCGGACGCAAGCCGCTATTCTGGCCATTCGCAAAGGTATCATTGAACTCGACCCCGGCAAACGCGATTGATGAGTCCGCTCATACCGCTTTACGCTATGCTCAATTAGGGTTCAGACTCGAATTGATAAGCACAAAAAAATGTTTTTTCCTTGTTTTTTGATTTCGAATCCGAACCCAACCTTAACGGGGTACCTTGCTCGCCTCTTTTCCTGGATGTTAACATGAGTTCCTGTTTTATTACGTGAAAGGGAGAGAGAAGTTATGGCGAATGTGACGTTGTTGGTGTCTAAAACCTGTTCGGCCTGTCCTTCCGCGAAGACGATGTGGAAGGGCATGAAAGTGAAATATAGCTTCACCTATCGGGAAATCGACATTTCCTCAGAACCAGGGCAAGAATTGGCGGAACGGCATTCTATTCGGGCTGTGCCGGCCACGATTATTAATGGGCGCCTGACCTTTATTGGAGTGCCGCCACGGGAAAGTGCGGAAAAAGCGATTAAAGCCAAAGCGAAACCGAAACCCAAAAAGACGGATTAGGGGTGGCGAAAGTTATTGAAATTCTGGAAATTTTCACCCTCACCCCAACCCTCTCCCTCAAGGGCGAGGGAGTTTTGGAAGGTTTTAGTTAGAAAGTAAACTATAAGGTCAAATAATCCCATGTATGATGATGACGACGAAACTGAATTAGATATTGAATTGCCGGTTCTACCCAGGATTGATTCGGGTCCTCCCCCGGAATGTTCCTTCTGTGGCGATCCGATGTCTCTCATTGATGGCGGTTGGGCTTGCCCCGATTGTAATGGTGAATTAATAGGCCCCGAAACAGGCTAATTCCCCTTTCGCCTAGCTATTACCTCCCACCGTGGTCAGATGTTTACTCTTCTCAGCGGTCCTTTTCATCCTCATTTAGAATCGAAACTTGTTGAAACCGTTCAGCGGATAAAAAGTTCTGCCCCTCGTACCCCCTTCGCTATTGTCGTCCCATCCGAGTCCTTGCGACGACGTCTTCAGTGGTTATTGTGCGTTGAACATGGGCGTGCTTTATTCGACGTCCACTTTTTGACCTTTCATCAATTGGCCTTACGTTTAGATGCTGAACGGCGAGCTGTCCCTTCGGCGGGGTTAGGTGTTCTCTCAATTGAACTTGTTGGAGATATTTTTTACGAATATGCTCTGTCCATCATCTTGCAGCAGGACCGGTCTGCGTCCAATCCCTTTGCATTGAGTGCCGAATCGTTAGGCTTATGTCCGGCTTTATGGCGCACGATTCAGGATTTACAGGAAGCCCAAGTCGAACCGAGTGTGGTCCTTCGTGGACTGCAGGAAGGGCTGTTCGAAGAGTCTGCCACTGAACGCTTACAAGCAGTTTTGGGACTTCATGCGGTGCTTCAGGCATGGAGTGGTCAGCTTGGCGTAGGGTTACCTGATGATTTAAGCAATTCTGTTATTCCTTGGATTACTCAATCACCCTTCATTTCAAAGCTTTCTGCGGTCATTTATTACGGATTTTACGATATCACCCAGGTGCAGTTGTCCTTATTAGAGGAAGTGGCGCGTGCGACAGCCGTGACGGTCTTTTTTCCCATCGTCAAGGAAGACGCTTCTCAATTTGCGCAACGATTCCTCGACCGTCATCTTTTGAAAGCAGGTGTCTTGCATCAATCGGTTCCAGACAGTCCAAGATCATCAACGCAAGCGCAGGGCAAATCCTGGTCTCCCACAATACAAGTGGTGAACGCCGTGGGACCGGAAGGAGAACTTACCTTCACCTGCAAGGCGATTCTGCACCATATGGAGCAAACGGGCTATGCGTGGCATGAGATTGGGATGGTGGCCAGGAACCTCGATACCTATATTCCTTTTCTGCGGAGAATCTTTGATGCGTATCGGATTCCTTTTTGGACCACGGCAACTAAACCATTGTTGGAAGAACCAGTGGCCAAGATTTGGTGGATTCTTGCCGGACTTCGGGAGGAACAGTTTCCCTGGCGAAACGTGTTGGATGTGGTGACCTCTCCCTGGTATCGGGGAACGTCCAGCACTGAACGATCGTTTCTGGCGTATTCGCATCTGTGGGTGCAGGCTGTCCATCATTTTCGTTTGGTAGGAGGCGAGGATGATTGGGAACGGTTGGCACATGTGGTGCAGGATCCGGCAGCCATTCAAGAATGGCAACAGTCAAGTGGGGTGACTTTTGAACAGGCCTCTGAGTCGTTGCATGTGTTTGCCGAAGTGATGGCAGCGCTTATTGCTGATTGCCGGTCGCTTCCTGCCTTGGGCTCCATTGGTGAATGCACGCAGGCTTTTGAACAGCTTGCGAAGAAACACCTGTGGTTTCCGACAGATCATCCGTCCTTTGCTGATGATGGGACAAATGATGAGCGAAATGAATGTCTGATGGATGGGTTTGATCAGGCCATCAGGGCCTTACAGCAACTTGATCGGTTAGATCAGCAGGTGACGTGGGAGCAATGGCTGGCGGTGTTTCGTATGGCATTAGAGCGGGCTGATCTGCCCCTGTTGAGGCAAGCCCAAATGGGCGTACAGGTGTTGGATGTGATGGCGGCTCGTGGGCGTCCCTTCAGAGCACTTTTTGTGCTAGGGATGAATGATCATGTCTTTCCGCGGGTCGTGCGCGAAGATGCCTTTTTACGCGATCGGGAACGAAAGGTCTTGGCAGAAAGCCTCGGCTATAAGATTGATGAAAAATTGAATGGTTTTGATGAGGAAGCGCTGTTGTTTTCGCTCCTGCAACATTCAGCGCGAGATCATCTGTATCTCCTCTATCAACGTGCTGATCAAAACGGACGCCCACTCATTCCCTCTTCTCTCTTGCGGGACCATCTAGATGGTTCCGGGGCTCAACGTTCTGATAGGGAATTGACCTTTCCTGTTGGCCTTATTGAGCGATCCAGATTTTCGTATTGTTCACCTAATGGTGAATCTCCTCAAGAATCGCGGCTGCGTTCTATCCTGGAAGGCCGATCTCTTCAACCGATGGCACCTGAAGGATTCCCATGGTGGAACGTGTTTCAGGTCGGTATGGAGGCGATTGCGCATCTTGAACGGGGTGGCGCCAAAGCCGGGCCCTTTGATGGTCTCATGGAGGCCAAGAACATTCATTGGCAGGATCTTGTCTCCCGTGGGCTTTCACCAACTGCATTGGGAACCTATGCCCAATGTCCGATGCGCTATTGGATGACACACGTTCTAAAGGTAGGAGGGGTGCAGGATCCCATGTCGAAAGAGCTTCCCGGCCGTGTGTGGGGAGAACTTGTCCATAAGGTACTCTGTGAGGTCTATCAAGACTTGTCGACACATGGATGGCCTCAACAGACTGTAAGCCCTGCGCAAATTGCTGACATCGTCAACTCTCAGGTGGATCATGTGTTTGAAGATTATGCACGGAAATTAGGGAAAGGTTATCGACTTATCTGGGATTGGATGGGCGCCCGTCTCACCCGCATGATGTTGTCGATGATTGAGTTTGATCAACGCGATTATGCTGAACAGGGATTGGTGCCGTATGGCTATGAAGTAGAGGCGGCCGGAGAGTTTGCTGGCAAAGCCCAGGCACAGTCTGAGTTAATCAAAATTCGTGGCAGATTCGATCGTGTCGACAAAGCAGTGGATCACTCTCGTGTTCGTATCGTTGATTATAAAGTTTCTCTGCGGCGATCGTTTCAAGCCGATGAATTGGATTTGGTTAGCAAAGCCTTACAAGGCCGTCAGTTGCAGCCTCCCCTGTATTCCTTCATGACCGCACTGAATCTTGAACCTGACATCGCGGGGATGGGGTTATCTACGTCTCCTATCCAGTCGGTGGACTTCCGTTATCTGCGCCCCATGCAAGAGGAGTCTGTGCATTCTGCATCATTTTCAGGAGCCATTTGGGACACTGCGACTGGTGAACAACTGAGGCGCACCATACATGGTTGGATTCAGGGGATTCGAGATGGAAAATTTTTCATCTTGCCTGGCACATATTGTCGAAGTTGTCAGTGTGCATCGGCCTGTCGTTTTCAGCATCATCCGTCTTGGTCACGAGCCTATGGTCTTTCTCTAGCGAGAACGTATCGACAGATCCGCAAACAGAAGGCTTCTAATGACAAATAATCGCTCTCCGCTATCTGATGCGGATGCGCGGCAGATAGGGGAAACGACATTTGATCGCAACGTGGTGGTCTTAGCCGGTGCTGGAACGGGAAAGACTACATTATTAGTGAATCGACTCCTGCATGCCTTATTACGAGAGCCGCATCCGTTTCGCTTGACCGAGATGTTGGCTCTGACCTTTACAAATAAGGCCGCGAACGAAATGAAAGGGCGCCTGCGCCAAGAGTTGCAGGAGTTGTTGACCGCTTGTCAGTCACCGACGCTGACGAGGGAGTCCGAGAACGCGAGGCTCAAGGAGTTTCAAGAGCGCTATCATGTCTCCACCGAAAATATCAAAGAAAAAGTCACGGCTGCGCTCAATGATCTCGAGAAGGCACACCTGTCCACCCTCCATAGTTTTGCTGCGCATGTGCTGAGGTTGTATCCATTGGAAAGTGGGGTTGATCCACATTTCCAAGAAGACGATGGGACGAAATTTTCTGAAATATTTTCTGAAGCTTGGAATAAATGGCTCGATGAGGCCTTAAGTGAGCATGGGTTGAATCATGCCCAATGGCGAGAGATATTGGATGTCGTCGATCTGAAAGGCATTCGAGGCTTTGCGTTTGCGTTGTGTGAAGATCTGGTTTCACTCCCTGAATTGAAAACGCAATTGGATTCAGAGAGTCAAACCCAGGCATTTACATCGTGGCTTCATACGAGCAAACAGAGAATTGCCCGCCTCGTGCAAGAGTATGCCCAACCCAAACCACGAAAAATCGAAAGATTGTTGGAAAGCGCTGAGCGGTTGTTTGATCTCGTGGCGCATGAGGGTTGGTCCGGGGCAGGGAATCTTGCAGATGATGAGAAAGCTTTGTTGGCGTCGGCTATCGGTCAAGCACCCAAGGGATGGAATTCTGACGATTTTCAGGAAGCTCGACGAATCGTTCAAGGCGCACATCGTCTCTTGAATGTGGATGAACGTTTCTTGGGCGGAGTGGTACGGCTGCTTGAGCCGTTTATTCAACAGGTTCGACGAACGTATGCAGATAAGGGTTGGATTCGATTTGATGGGCTTTTAGTTCGTGTACGGGATGTTCTGCGTGATTATCCGAGGGTTCGCGAACAACTCAAGAGGGACTTTCAGGCGATCATGGTCGATGAGTTTCAGGACACGGATCCATTGCAATATGAAATCTTACTCTACCTGGGCGAACAGCTAGGCGATCACGGCCAGCAGTGGGATGCGATACGATTGGTGCCGGGAAAACTCTTTATCGTGGGTGACCCCAAGCAGTCCATTTATGCGTTCCGCCGGGCCGATATCCAAGCTTTTGATCAGGTCGTTCACAAGCTTACGCAAGATGGCGGGGTCGTGTGTACCTTGACGACGAACTTTCGCAGTGATGGCGCCGTTCTTGGCGTCGTCAATGCGGTCTTTGATCGATTGTTTGTCCAGGAGGACAACGTTCAACCCTTCAATGTGCCGTTGATGGTCGGGCGACGCGGGGAGGCGACCTTGAGCAATCCGGGAGTAGAGCTGTGTGTCATGGCCAATGCCGGGGAAGAAGAATGGGATGCTGAGCGAGCCACGCGAGTGGAAGCCGAATGGCTTGCGGCATGGATACAGGATCAATTGCATTCCGGCCAACAATGGGTGTTGGAGCATGGAAATCGAATCCCGTTGCGGCCGGGACATGTGGCTGTGTTATTTCGAAAATTTACGAATGCCCATGTGTATCTGGAAGCGATGCATCGGCGGAATATTCCGTATTTAACTGATGGCGAACGACATTTCTATCGCCGTCAGGAAGTCATTGATATGGTCAATGTGTTGCGTGTATTGGCGGATCCAACCGATGCGATTGCCATCGTGGGGATCCTGCGCTCATCGTTGGGTGGGGTGCCGGATCAGGACATTATGGATTTGGCCAGGCTTGGTCCTCTGGATATCCGTCGGTCTGACACGTGGCATGAATGGAGCAGTGCGGGAAAGCCGGTGGTCCAAATACTCTTTGAGCAGTTGGCTGCCTTACATCTTCAAGCCAAACAGATACCCGTTCCTGAATTCATTGACCGGGTGTTTGCGCAACTTCCGATTGTCGAGTTAGCGGCAGCATCCGGTCATGGAGAGCAAGCCGTCATGAATGTCTGGAAACTTCGAGATCTCATGGCCGCACAAGCCGTGATGCCACATCTTTCATTTTCCGGTTGGGTCGATCGGTTGATTGATTGTCTGATGACCCATCCTCCTGAACCGGAGGCCGCTTTGGCAGAAGAGACGTTAGATGCGGTCCGTGTGCTTTCGATTCATAAGGCAAAAGGGTTGGAGTTTCCTGTTGTGGTGTTGCCAGGCTTGCATCAAAAGTCGGCCGGGATGGATCGTGGTGCCGAGGTGACCGTGGATTGGATGAGCGGGGTCTATGGTTGTACGTTTCCGCCCACCTGGAATGCTGGACAAGTCTTGCTCTGGGAAAAAGAACGGATTCGGGAGAAAGCGGAACAACGGCGGGTGATGTATGTGGGCATGACCCGGGCCCGAGATCGATTGGTCTTGTCTGGTGGGTTGTTGGCGAAGCCGAATGGCGAGAGCTTTTTGGGATTCCTCCAGCATGTGGCCGATGGGGAAGTAGGCAATCCCGAACATGCCACCGTTCAAGTTGGCGCAGCTGCGATTCGACAAACGGTGGTGACGTCCAGCAGCTTGCTGTTACAGAAGATGGGAAAGTCTTCATCAGGACCAGATGTGTCCGAGCTTTAAGGGTGAGGGAAGCCTTTCGATGGAAAAGGACCATGAGCGTGAGTCTGCATGGCAGCAAGTTTCCCATGAGGTTGCTTTTCTGACTCCATCATCGCGGTACTTGTCTCAGGCCCCACAGCCTCAAAAAATTCGAAGGGGGAGCTCGAAGGTAGAAAGTCAACGCCTGGGGACTTTGGTCCATCGGTTGCTAGAACAGTGGGATTTTAAGCAAGATTCTGAGAGTTTTCGAGAACCGTTGAGGGAGTTTTGCCGGCAAGCTCTACGTGGTGATCTTGATGAGGATGAAAAGAATGCTGTTATTTTGGAGATTGAAAGACTGATGGAGACATTTCTTCATTCTCCATCTTATCGGGAATTGCAACAAGCGACAGTCATTGGTCGGGAAGTTCCTTTTGTCATGCCATGGTCAAATGAAGAACAATACGGCTCGGTGTCTCGACCATGTGTGATGGAAGGGGTGATGGATGTGGTGTACGAACTGGCTGGCAACCTCTGGATTGGGGATTACAAGACTGATATGGTGACGGCTTCCAATATGGTGGAGTATGCAGAGGTGTATCGCCAGCAGGCGCAGGTCTATGCTATAGCTGCTTCTCGATCTTTGGGCATGGATGTCAAAGGGTGCCAACTCTTCTTTTTGCGAATCGGTGAGTCGGTGTCGATCATGCGTGACATTGCTAAGTTTTCATGAGGAGGAATCTATGAAAGGTTTTGGATCTGCCATTATGCGGTTGTGTTGTCTCATCTTTCTCGTCAACATGGGTTGTGCGTCCGACAAGGTTGCTCCGTTTATGGTGCTTGATCCTCCTCCCAATACGAATGTTCAGGCGCAGGCGTTCTTAACAGAAGGGAACCGGCTGTTTCGTGAAGGGCGTTGGGGAGGAGCCAGACAGCAATTCGAGGCTGCGGTTCTGAAACAACCAGATCTGGCCGAAGCCCATTATAATTTGGCGTTGGCGATGGATCATATGGGTGATCAAACTGGAGCAAAGCCTCATTTTATCCAAGCGGCCAATCTTGCACCTGGGAACAAAGTCATTTGGGATTCTCCTCCTCTTCGACGGTATGGCAATGTTCCCGACGCACCTGCTGAAGCTAACTCTTCGCCTACGATCCCCAACCTTGGCATTGGTGGGGGTGGTGGACCGGGAGGAGGGTTATAGTGAAGCGAAGGGCGAAGAGGTATCAATCGTTCACCGAAGAGCGTCGATAGCCACGAAAAATCATCATGAGCCCAAGGGCGATCATGGGGATGCAGAGGAGTTGTCCCATGGTGACCCATTGGAAAATGAATCCTAAATGACTGTCGGGTTCACGGAAAAACTCAACGAAAAATCTGGCCAGGCCATAACCGCAGATAAAGGTCCAAAACATCGTGCCGGGTGGAGTCGTCCATCGGTTCATGAACGTTAACAGAAGAAAGAGAACAATGCCTTCTAGCCCGGCTTCATAGAGTTGAGAGGGATGCCGGCATTCAGGCCCTCCTTGGGGGAAAACCATACACCATTCCACCCCGGTCGCTCTCCCGAAGAGTTCCCCATTAATAAAATTTCCTAAGCGCCCAAACCCTAAGCCTAGTGGGGCAGCACCGGCAGCAAGATCCGCGATTGCGCCAACTGGAAACCCTCGTTTTTTGCAAAATACCCAAAGGGCCACGCAGACCCCCAGCAACCCCCCGTGGAAGGACATCCCACCTTCCCATACCGCAAATATTTTAAGCGGATTGTCCAGATAAAATGGCAAGTTATAAAACAGGACATAGCCTAATCGTCCGCCAATAAAGACGCCAAACGCGGCAAACACAATTAAATCGGAGAGTTGTTGGGATGGGAGCGAGATGTGTTTTTGAGCCGCTCTGGTCTTAATGAGCCAATAGGCGCCACCTAAGCCCAATAGATACATGAGGCCATACCATCGGAAGGCCAAGGGGCCAATTTGAAAAAAGACCGGGTCGATCTCAGGATACGGCAGTTGTGCAAGGGTAGGTAGAAAATCCATTTAAAAAAAGCTGTTGTCCAGAGGGTCAGTACGAGGGATTTGTGGAACGAAATGGGGTTGCCTTACACTAACTAGTGAAATCTTGTTGATCCACGTTTTTGTATTCTGGTGCGCGTGGATCTTCCTAACATAACAACCGTGGAAGAAAAGGTCGAGTTCTAGTCATCGCAATATTGTCTTTGTTAGAGGCGTGAGTCCTATGGCTGAAACTGAGTCAATCTCCCGTTCCCGCGGAGCAGAAGCTATTTTAGACTGTATTAGTGACGGAGTCATTACTATTGATTTGCAAAAACGTGTGACGTTTTTGAATCGTGCGATGCAAACTATGTTGGGTTATGAGGTGCCAGACTCTGGAATGCTGTTGGCTTGTGATGTCTTAGTCCAAAGCAATATTTGTTCGAATCAGGATTGTGTCTTAGAGCGTGCCCTTCAAGGAGAACGGGTTTCAAACTTTGAGGCTATCGTTCGTCGTCGGGATGGCAGACAGCTCCCCGTGAGTATCAATACGGATTTTTTGTTGGACAAAAAAGGCAAGCTGATAGGGTTAATCGAGGTCATCCGGGATGTCTCTCTTGTTCGAGAATTATGTGCCAAAACGGCGGAGGTTTCAGAGCTCAAACATCGTTTGGGTGAGCAAGTGCAATTCGACCATATGGTGGGCCGGAGCCCGCTCATGCAGGACATTTTTGCCAAACTTCCTGCCATTGCAGCGTCGAAGTCCTCAGTATTGATTACTGGCGAGAGTGGGACTGGGAAAGAATTGATTGCCTATGCCTTGCATGCCCATAGTCCGCGGAGGCAGGCGCCTTTTGTTGTCGTCAATGGGTCGAGTTTGTCGGAAGGGGTGTTAGAAAGCGAACTGTTTGGTCATGTGAAAGGGGCATTCACGGATGCCTATGTCGATAAACCGGGTCGGTTTGAAATCGCGAATGGTGGCACCATCTTTCTGGATGAAATTGGTGAAATGAGCTTGGCGACTCAGGTGAAATTGTTGGGAGTCCTTGAACGGGGACGGTTTGAACGGGTCGGGTCTAATGAGACAATAAGTGTCGATGTAAGGATTGTGGCCGCAACGAATCGAAATCTGGAAGATGCCGTTCGGGAAGGCCGCTTTCGGGAGGACTTGTATTATCGGATTCGAGTCATACCCGTCGCGCTACCTCCGCTTCGTGATCGATCGGAAGATATTCCCTTGCTTGTTAATCATTATCGAGAGAAATTTAATCGGGAGATGAGCAAACAGATCGACGGGCTCTCTCCGCAATCGCTGATGGTGCTTGAACAGTATCCTTTTCCTGGGAATATCCGTGAACTTCAGAATGTGATGGAGCATGCCTTTGTCTGTTGTGAGGGACACATCATTCAATTTGAGCATCTTCCGGCTGATTTACAACAACATTACTTGGAGCATCGAGAATGGACCGACACGGAATCGCTACAAGCTATTGAGCGACAAGCCATCTGCAGAGCTTTAGACAAAACTGGCTGGCATTTCAAGGAGGCTTCCCAGCAGTTAGGGATTGGTCGGTCGACCTTATGGCGAAAAGTGAGACTATTTGGGATAAAGCCTGAAGACTAGCTTGTTTCATTTTGGGATCATTTGATACCTATTAGTAACTATATGTAAAATAACCAATGTAATCAGCTGTTTACATTATTATTTACATTAATTATAATTATATGTGTTTCAATTTGAAACATCTATGTTTTTAGCTTATTAAAATTATCTTTTTAAATCAATAACTTGCGAATAATTTATTTCGGTATCTCCCTTGCTATGTACACTGATCTACGAATTCATTTTTTATTCTTGTGTTGTTGTAGGAAGGGGTGCAGTGTATGGATTGTCCACGGTGTAAGGGAATTATGGTTCAAGATAAATTTGGTGATGTGGCGGACGAATCTGGGGCCATTTACTTTTCAGGGTGGCGATGCATTACGTGTGGCGAAATTTTGGATCCAGTGATTGCCGCTAATCGTCAAAACCATCATGAACCGCTCATTGGACGTTCCCGAAAAAAGTTTGCTATGCAACTTGGCTAGGGATTCTTCCACCGACAGTTTTCTCCCTAACATTTCTGTTGTCTTCATTAGGAACCACTCTAGACCCTTATCTTCATTGGAAAGAGTTTGAGAAAAGGTGTAGTGCCTGTATGATGGAAAAAGAAGCTGTGTAGCTCAACAGTCTTGATTCGCAGTAAAGATGTACCCGATGATGTTTTCATGAAGGAGAACGACAAATGGCAGAAGAACAACCCCCCACCCAGTCGGCTGCCGCGGCCAATCAGCCCCAGGAGAATCTGCTTCCTGGTGTGAAACATATCATCGCGGTGAGTAGCGGAAAAGGTGGAGTGGGGAAATCGACCGTGACAGTGAATATGGCTGTGGCCCTCAAGCAAGAAGGTTATGCCGTTGGGATTATGGATGCGGATATTTATGGTCCGAATATTCCCATGATGATTGGGGTAACGAAAGAGCCCATCAAAGAAGGAGACAAAATCACCCCTGCCGAAGGCCAGGGAGTAAAAGTCATCTCCATGGGGTTTTTCGTTCCTGAGGATACGCCTGTGGTATGGCGAGGCCCGATGGTCCATTCCGCTATTCAACAATTTTTCCGTGATGTGGTTTGGGGCGAACTTGATTATTTGTTGATTGACCTTCCGCCCGGAACCGGGGATGTGCCGTTGACCCTTTCTCAATTAGTGCCGTTGACCGGCGCCATCACCGTCACGACCCCTCAAGAAGTAGCCCTCTCCGATGTGAGAAAAGGTATGACGATGTTCAAAAAAGTGAATGTCCCCTTGCTGGGCGTCGTAGAAAATATGAGTTATTTTGTGTGTGGGCATTGTGGAGAGCGCACTGAGATTTTTTCCTTTGGCGGAGGCGAACAGGCTGCCAAAAAATTCGAAGTCCCGTTTCTTGGCCGCATTCCTCTCGATCCGGCTATTCGAGAGGGTGGCGATCAGGGAAGTCCGATCATGGTCAAAAATCCTGATTCTCCCCAAACACAGGCATTTCTCCAGATTGTGCGGACGCTTGTGAATCAATTGAAGCAAGCTGAAGGGGAAGAGAGCGGGTCAGTTCCTCCTCTCTCAAGTTTACTGAAAAAAATTAAGGAACCGTTACAGAAATCATAATCGGTGATGAAGAATCATCCGTATTGAACGAGGTGGGAATATGGGAGAGTGGCTACGAGTAGCGAACACAGATGAGTTGAGTGCAGGGAATGGTATTGTCGTAGAAGTGAACGATAAATGTCTAGCGGTCTTCAATGTGGATGGGGCATTCCATGTGACCGATAATATGTGCCTTCATCGTGGTGGGCCGTTAGGCGAAGGTGATCTCGAAGGAGAGACCGTGACTTGTCCTTGGCATGGTTGGGAATATAACGTCAAAACAGGTCATTGTGCGAACAATCCGTCCAGCAATATTAAAGTCTACCAAACGATTGTGGAAGAGGGTGAGGTCAAAATAGAGTTATAGACGACACCTGAAAACGTTTTCCATTTATTTCCCACACACATATTTTCTAATCATGCGGTGATTTGGTGTAGCACCTGACTCAGTTCTGCAAGACGAAACGGTTTGGCCACGACGCCATGAAATCCAAATGTCGAGTACCGTGAGAGCACAGGATCGTTGGAGTACCCACTTGATACAATGGCTTTGACTTGAGGGTCGAATTGCCGCAGTTGTTCTACGGTGTCTTTTCCCCCCAAGCCGCCCGGTACGGTTAAATCCAAAATGACGGCATTAAAGGGTTGATGTGTGTGATACGCTTCCTGATAGCGCTCAAGCGCTTCTTTCCCCTCCGCAACGCACTGCACCTCGTACCCTAGATGCCGGAGCATTTCCCCCACCAGGAGACGAATTGATTCTTCATCATCCATAACGAGGACTCGCCCTTCTCCCGGCATTGTGGAAAGCGAATCTTCAGGGACCATCGTGGTTTCCTGAGCTGCTGGTAGATAGATGACAAAGGTTGAGCCCTGGTTCTGAACGGATGAAACGGCAATTGTGCCATGGTGATTGTTGATGATGGAATAGGCCGTACTCAGGCCGAGTCCGCTACCGGTTTTTTTCGTTGAATAGTACGGATCAAAAATTTTGTGCAAGGCATAGGGTGGTATGCCGGTTCCGCTGTCTTGGACAGTAAGTTTAATGTAATTCCCTGGTTCGGGCAGTGACGTTTGCCTGGCCTGTTCGGCGGTTAACATAACATTTTCTGCGCCGATGGTCAGTGTGCCGCCCGTGGGCATGGCCTGTTGTGCATTGACGGCCAGATTGTGAATCACCTGGCTTATTTGTCCTTCATCGGCCTGGATAAGCCAGATGTCTTTCGGGATGTCACAGTGGCAGCAGGTCGATGATCCTGAGAGGGCAAACGCTGCTGATTCAGGGATGATCTGCTGCAAGGTTAAGGGTTTTTTGAGGGGAGTGCCCCCTTTCGCAAACGTGAGGAGTTGTTGCGTGAGTTTTTTCGCACGAAGTGACGCATTTTCAGCTTCCGACAGGAAGGTAAATAAATGATCCCTGGTGTTCACCCAGGATTTTGTCATAGAAATATTTCCCAGGATTGTGGTGAGCAGGTTATTGAAATCATGCGCAATGCCACCGGCCAGGAGGCCTAAAGAATCCAATTTGCTGGCTTTAAGGCGTTCCTCATCTAATTTGATTCGCTCGGTCATATCACGCAGAATTAACACAGTTCCTAAGAGGTTGCCGTCTGATCGTCGTAAAGGGGATACGCTATAGACAACTGGTCGTTCTCCTTTGACTGGATCGAACAGAGGGTAATGATCAAGCGGGTGAAGCGGAGAGCCGACCGCTAAAACATGAGTGACGGGATGGACGTTTTCTTCGTTCACCCCGGAATCAAGAAAACGTACGACTTCTTCGATGGATCGTCCCATGGCGTTTCGTTGATTCCATCCGCTCAACTCTTCTGCCATGTCATTCATATAGGTGATACGGCCTCGGTTGTCTGTCGTCAAGACGCCTTCTACAATCGAGGACAGGGTAATGGCCATGCGTTCGCGTTCTTCGCGTAACGTCTCCTCGGCGAGACTGAGCCGCTGCTCCTGATGGAGCTGCTCAAACGTTTGCGTCACAATTGATGGGAGAAGCTCGATGAGACTGCTGTCTTTAATGAAATAATCGCGAGCGCCACGTTTCATCATCTTGACGGCAAGACGTTCGTCGCCTTGACCAGTCACGACAATAAATGGGAGCGAGAGGTCGCGTTGCTTGAGATGGTGGATGAGATCTTCGCCGGACATGTCGGCGAGTTGCAAATCCAGAAGGAGAAGATCAGCGTGATGGTGTGATAGCCAGGTTAGAGCTTCTTCCCCGCTATGAGCGAAGGCGGTGTGAAACCCTTCTCGAGAGAGGCACCGTTGAATGAGAGAAATCAGACCTTGATGGTCGTCAACGATTAAGACGGTGCGTGAATGAGATCGATCCTCCATGAAAAATCCTCCTTCAACAGACTATCCGGGAAACGGAACTCTGTGTGTCGAACGTCACATTTGGGGAAAAATAAAGACGAATAGGTCACAGAGCTCATCTCGAATTGATGAGGGAAGGATTGAAAATGAAAAGATTTGTCTTCCGGCATTGGACCGGGCCTAAGAAAATCTTGCTGCCAAACAATATTGTTGGAAGTATTCATGGCCGCACCATATAACAAGGGATGCTAAAAAAAAGGAACGAGGATTTTAGCGAAATCGAAAAAAGACTGCAAGTTCAAAATGCTCTGGCTGCTGAATTCTCCGCTGGGGTAAGGGCGGTTTTCGTTAATTGACTTGCTGTGGATAACAATAATCAGGCATGGCATCGCCTGAAGGTTCTTGATATCATTGAAATATTTTTGTTTTATTTGGGTGCCCCTGACAAATAATGTTTGTTAAACGACTCCTTCTGTTCATACCTCTTGTATTGGTCCTCCTGCTAGTTCAATCCTATTTCTGGGTTCCAACCTACGAAAATCAAGCGGCGGGAAACCCCAACCGTCTGGTGACCTATATTGAAGGGTCGAGCGGCGATGCCAAGATCCTCAATCCCATTTTGAATGCTGATTCAGCCAGTTCCGGGATTGTCAGTCATGTGTTTGAAGGACTTTTGGATTTAGATGAGAATCTAGACTTACGGGGTCGGTTAGCTACTGATTGGCAGATTACCGAACGGGCGTACTTGGCGGTTAACCCCCATCAGCGGTTTCCTGATGGAACAGAAGTGACGGGAGCACAGCTCTTTCAAAAAATTCATGAGGCATGGGAAACAGGAGCAGAGGATGGCTTGAAAGATTATGTTCAATCGCTTGAACTGTTGCCGGCTAGTCAAAGGGAAGAAATCATTTCCTTACTATTACCGAATGCAGAGGGCAAGCCGCAGCTCAAAGACGTGCCCGTGACGGTCAAGGTTCCGGAACGAGTGGCCTTCGCCCTTTCCCGGGTAGACCAAGATTTGTTTGATCGTCTCAAACCGATTATAGGGGGGCATTATTTCGACCATTTTCCTTACGATGAGATGATTCATCCTCTAAAAGAACTCACCAAAGAAACCGAGCAATCCCTACGTGCGAAATTTCCCGAAATCCTTCCTATTGGGGAACACAATCCGACCATTGTATTTCATCTTCGACAGGGCGTGACTTTTCATGATGGGCATGCATTTGATGCCGGCGATGTGAAGTTCACCTACGAAGCCATTATGAATCCGAAAAATCTGTCGCCACGGACACCGGATTTCGAACCAATAAAAACGGTGGAGACCCTAGATCTCTATACGGTGAAAATCATTTATAAGCGTCTTTATTCCCCTGCCATTAATGCATGGACGATGGGCATCCTGCCTGAGCATCTTCTCAATGACGCGGCATTGACTCGTGAAAAACAAGAGCGGGGTTTGTCCGAAGAAGCGCAGAAAACCTTTGGGATGCGAGATAGTCGATTCAACCGACATCCTATTGGGAGTGGGCGTTTTCAGTTTGTGGAATGGCAGGGAGATGAATTTATTCATCTCAAGCGGTTTGATGAGTATTGGGAAGGCCCAGCGCAGTATCAGGATTATTTCATGCGGATCATTCCGGAACTCTTCACGCAAGAAGTGGAATTTCGCACCGGGGCCATCGACTTTTATGGGGCTCAACCCCATCAGGTCGACCGTTATAAAAACGACCCCACATATCAATGGTTCTCCAGCTTGGGATTTGCGTACACGTATATTGGCTATAACAATCGGAAACCCTTGTTTGCTGACGCAGATATTCGTAAGGCCCTAGGGATGGCGATCAATGTGGATGAAATCATTCAATATCTGATGTACGGAGAAGGTGAACGTACGACCGGCCCCTATCCGAAAAATACCGAATGGTATGACTCTTCTATTCAACCCCTGCCCTACGATCCTCAAGGGGCGCAAGCCATTTTTAAGAATGCTGGTTGGCAAAAGAATGAAGATGGATGGCTGGAAAAGGATGGAAAGATTTTTCAATTCAATCTGATTACCAATAATGGAAATCCCATTCGAAAGAATCTGATGGTCATTGCGCAAAATGCTTGGAAAAAAATCGGGGTGAAAGTGAACACCCAAGTCTTCGAGTGGGCCGTGTTCTTGGGGGATTTTGTCAATACCGGTGACTTCGATGCGGTCGTCTTGGGATGGAGCATGGGGATTGACCCTGATCTCTATCAGATTTGGCATTCAAGTCAGGCGGGGCCACAACAACTCAATTTTGTAGGCTATAAGAGTCAACGAGCCGATGAACTCATTGTCCACATTCGACAAGAATATAATCGAAATCGACAACGTCAACTCACACACGAACTGCATCGATTGATCCACGAGGATCAACCCTATACATTCTTATACGCGCCATTAAGTACAAGGGTGTTGGATAAAAAGATTGTCTTGGTGCAGAAAGGCGCCGATGGCAAAGAAGAATATCAAAAAATTTATCCAATGAAGAGTGGGGATATAACCTTTCATTTTCACAAATGGCGAAAACTGGAATTCACGCCGGATTTTTAATTGATCTGGGATTAGCATGTATTGGCATTCTTTCAATTAATACCAATTTCCCTTTTCGTCATGCCTGCATGCAGTTGGCAGGCATCTTTAGAATAGGAAGGTACATTCAGGGAGAGGTCCCTGCCAGAGGCAAGCAGGGATGACAACATTTCAATAGGAAATCGTACAGAAGACCATGTGGAATTTTATTCTTCGTAATATTGCACAACGGCTGATCCTGTTAGTCATTATCTCGTTTGTGGCGCATTCGTTTATCCATTTGGCGCCAGGAGAACCGAGCGAGGTGGATCCTATGAATCCCCGGATGAAACCCGAAGATATCGCCAAGATCCGTGCGGCATTTCATCTGGATGATCCGCTGTATGTGCAATATGCCTATTGGATTCGGGATTTGGCTTCTGGCGAATTGAAATCGTTTAAAGATAGTCAGCCGGTCCTCCCAAAAATTTGGGATCGATTTCTCAATTCCTTGCCACTGTTTATCCTCGCCACGATTTTAGTCTGGACATGGGCGTTTCCAGCTGGAATTTATGGAGCGGTGTTTCGAGGTGGTGCGTATGATCGGAGCACGGTCTTTTTGTCCTATGCACTTATTTCTGTCCCTGGATTTTTCTTGTCCTATTTAGCCATTCTGTGGGTGGTCGGATGGTTTGGCGTGCCCGTGATTAGCATCAAGACCTTTGGCATGGAGCATGCGGAGCCAGCCTATAAGATTATGGATCGTGTCTGGCATTTGGTCATTCCATCTGTTATGGCGGCAATTGGAGGGATTGCGGTTCTGTCTCGGTATGTCCGATCCCAAATGTTAGAGGTCTTGAGTCAGGATTATGTGCGGACGGCCAGAGCTAAAGGTCTGGAAGAAGATACCGTCATCTATGGCCATGCGCTTGGGAATGCTCTGTTACCATTTGTGACGATGTTTGGGCTCTTACTCCCAGGTTTGATTGGCGGATCTGTCATATTTGAGCAAATCTTTGCCTGGCCGGGGTTGGGACGGTTGGCGTACGAAGCCATTCTTTCACGAGACTTCCCGGTCATTATGACATTGAACTTTATTGCTGCGGTGTTGACTCTGTCGGGAACCTTACTCTCGGATATTCTCTATGCGGTGGTTGATCCCAGAATCCGTTTGCATTAAATGTCACCACGAAAAAGAATAATTGGTTATGAATAACACACCTAAAAATATTTCGAGTCCGGCGTCTGCAATGTCTTTGGACTCGGAGGCCATGGCCCCACCGGAAACGCCATGGCAAGAATTCCTTCGGATTTTTCAAAAAGATTATCAGGCGCTTTTTGGTTTTTGGGTGCTGATGCTCTTGTTATTGACGGCTCTGGCCGGGAAAGCGTTGACTGAATGGTGGGTGATTTTTGATCCGGAAGTGGTCCGGCTGACCGACAAATTTCTTCCTCCTTTAGCAGTTCCTTCGCCGGACAGTCTCCCAACGGATAGGCCGTTTGGCGGAATATATCTCATGGGTACCGACGAATTGGGACGGGATGTGTTTGCCCGAATGTTTCAAGGCTCGTTTGTGTCCTTGTCGATTGGTTTTGTGGCGGTTGGGATTTCCTTGGGTATTGGAATTCTTTTGGGAGGGTTGTCCGGTTTTTACGGGCACGTCAAATTGTGGTTTATTACGGTGGACACTCTGATCATGCGATTCACCGATGCGATGATGTGCTTTCCGACGTTTTTTCTTATTCTGACCGCCGTCGCCCTGTTGCCTCCTAGTATTTATACCATCATGATCATTATCGGGTTGTTCAGTTGGATGGGGACGGCGCGTTTCGTGCGGGCAGAATTTTTGTCGATTCGTGAACAGGACTACGTGACGGCCGCGAAGGCATTGGGGATACCCGAAAGCCGGATTATTTTTCGTCACATGGTTCCCAATGCCTTAGCTCCTGTCTTTGTTTCAGCCACCATTGGTGTGGCCTCAGCCATTCTGACGGAATCGGGTTTGAGTTTTTTGGGTTTTGGAGTTCCACCTCCTGACGCCACATGGGGGAATATCCTTTCCGATGGCAAAGGATTCATTTTTGACGCGCCTTGGCTCTTCTTTATTCCAGGTATGGCCATCTTTATTGTAGTGCTGGCATTTAATCTTGTGGGAGAGGGCTTACGCGAAGCCCTCAATCCCAAATTGCGAAGTCGATAAATGGCATCCGGAGTCCACCCCCTCTTACAGGTTTCCAATCTTCGAACGTCGTTTTTTACCGACAAAGGCGAAATTAAAGCCGTCGATGATGTGAGCTTTACCATTCATGGTGGACAGACTCTGGCCTTGGTGGGGGAGTCGGCTTGTGGGAAGTCTGTGACGGCCTTATCGATCATGCGGTTACTGTCTTCCCCGGGTCGGGTAGTTGGTGGGACGATCATGTTTAAAGGGCAAGATCTCTTAGCCCTGCCTGAAACGGCCATGCGTAAGGTAAGAGGGAAATCTATTGCCATGGTCTTTCAGGAACCCATGACTTCATTAAATCCGGTGATGCGGATTGGCGATCAGATTGGAGAAGTGTTGCAGATTCATACGGATCTTTCGAATCAAGCGATTCGCCAAGAAGTCATTGGGCTGTTGGAAAAAGTGCGCATTGCTTCACCCGAACAGCGCATCGACCAATATCCACATGAAATGTCGGGTGGCATGAAGCAACGTGTAATGATTGCCATGGCCTTAGCCTGCAAACCGGATTTACTTATTGCTGATGAGCCGACAACGGCGTTAGATGTCACTATTCAAGCGCAGATTTTGGATCTTCTGGCTGATCTCCAAAAAGATTTAGGCATGGCGATATTACTCATTACCCATAACTTGGGTGTTGTCGCGCAATTTTCTCAAGATGTGATTGTGATGTACGCGAGTAAAATCGCAGAACGTGCCTCAGTGAAGGCACTCTTTCAGCATCCGAGTCATCCCTATACGCAAGCTCTCTTGAAATCCTTACCGCGTCCCGGCGAACGGCAGGTTCGGCTGGAGGCCATTCCAGGGACGGTGCCTTCTCCCTTGCAATATCCCACAGGGTGCCATTTTTCGTCACGATGTACGGAAGCGTTGGAACAATGTCCGATACAACCACCTCCGACCATTCAGGTGGGAGAGTCGCATGAAGCCGTGTGTTGGCTACATGAATCGAAATGAATTTGGGGGATCGTGATGCTCTTGCATTCGTTTGGATCAACGAAAAGCCACGAAGAACATGTTTTCTCTGAAAGCAAAGATAGTTAATTGCATATGATCCAATCCTCGACACCCTTGCTTCAAGTCACCGGATTAAAAAAATACTTTCCCGTCCGCAGCGGACTCTTTTCGCGGGTGTCGGCTTGGGTTAAGGCCGTCGATGATATTACGCTTCATGTGAATCACGGCGAAACGCTGGGATTGGTAGGCGAATCCGGCTGCGGAAAAACAACGGTTGGCCGTTCTATTCTCCGACTGATGGAGCCCACGGCTGGCGAAATTCGATTTGAAGGAGAAGATGTGCTGGCCCTTAAACCCCGTGAGTTGAGACAGGCCCGTCGTCGCATGCAAATCATCTTTCAAGATCCCTATAGCTCATTGAATCCGCGAATGACCATTGGGTCTATTGTGTCCGAACCGCTCAAAATTCATAAAATTGCCAAGGGTCAGGAATTACAGGACCGGGTCAACCAATTGTTTGTGAAGGTAGGCCTCAGACCGGAGCATCAGTCTCGGTATCCTCATGAATTTTCTGGTGGGCAACGTCAGCGAGTCGGCATTGCGCGGGCTCTCGCGCTCAATCCAAAGTTTATTGTGTGCGATGAAGCCGTATCTGCATTAGATGTTTCCATTCAAGCGCAAATCTTGAATTTGCTCCGTGACCTCCAGCAAGAATTTCATCTGTCCTATCTTTTTATCACCCATGATCTGAATGTTGTCCAATATCTTGCCGATCGGATTGCGGTCATGTATGTGGGGCAATTGGCTGAAGTGGCACCGGCGGAAGATCTCTTTGCCGCACCCAAGCATCCATACACGCAAGCTCTCCTATCGGCGAACCCTGTCCCGGACCCGACTGCGGTGTCCCAACGGATTATTCTTTCAGGCGATGTCCCCTCGCCGTTAAACCGCCAGCGGTTGTCGGTTTCCATCCCCGCTGTCCGCAAGTCATGGATGTCTGTAAAACCGCCGATCCGCCGCTGATCAACATTGGCCCACCCGAACGCGGCCACCAAGTCTGGTGCCATCTCTATACTTAAAGAAATCTCCCTCGTTCGGATAGGCACAATTTCCGTCACCGTCCATCGTGGCTTTTTATCAGGTCCCAATCCGATATAATGATAAAGAGGATAAGCAACTATGAGTGACTCTTACACCATTGGCACCCTCCTGTTGGACCGCTTGTACAAGCTGGGTCTGCACCATATTTTCGGTATTCCGGGCGATTATGTTCTAACTCTCTACAAGCTCATCGAAGAATCGCCCATCCGGCATATTGGGACCACCCGCGAAGATTGCGCAGGCTTTGCGGCGGATGCCTATGCCCGTATTCATGGGATTGGCGGCGCGTGTGTCACCTATTGCGTGGGTGGCTTGAACATGGTGAATGCTATGGCTTGCGCCTATGCCGAGCGGTCGCCGGTGGTGCTGATCTCCGGTTCGCCCGGCTTGGCGGAACGGGTGAAGAATCCCTTTCTCCATCACATGGTCCGTGATTTTTCGACCCAACGCGATGTCTTTGAAAAGATTACCGTGGCCTCCGTCATTTTGGATGACCCTCATACCGCAGAACGGGAGATTGACCGGGCACTGAAGGCATTGATGCAATTTAAGCGGCCGATCTATTTGGAAATTCCACGAGATCTCGTTCTGGCTCCTGTGCAGGTGGTCTCAACGGAACCCCCGAAAGAAACTGCCTGCCAAAGCGATCCAGCGGCCCTCAAAGAAGCCGTCGCAGAAGTTCGCGGCCTTCTATCAGGTTCCGAGCGTCCGGTTATCCTGGCTGGCGCTGAAATTCACCGGTTTGGTCTTCAGGAGGAATTGACCGAACTGGTCGAGCATATGAACGCGCCCATCGCAACGACGTTGTTGGGGAAGTCGGTCATCCGCGAAAATCATCCTCTGTATATTGGTGTGTATGGCGGATTGGTAGGACGAGAGGAAATCCTGGAGTTTGTGGAGAACGCCGACTGCCTGCTGACTTTAGGGACTTTGCTCACCGATGTGGAAGACGTCAAAGCGCATACCACACTCTTGGCGGCAGGCCGCACGGTTCATGCGACAGCGGATTCCATCGCCATCAAACATCATACCTATGATGGCGTCGGCTTTGAAGATTTTGTTCGTGCCTTGGTGACGTCCCCATTGCCGTCATTTCCCTCGCGGGTGCTTCCCCCTCGCGACAGCGTCCGGTTCGATCCTCCTGGCCCGCAGGCGGCGGTGACCCTTCGCAATGTGTTCGGATATCTGGATGGTCTGCTCAATGACCAGACGGTCGTGATCGCTGATGTCGGAGAGTCCCTGTTTGCGGCCGCCGATCTGCGCGTACAACAAAGCGCGGAGTTTTTGTCTCCGGCCTATTACACGTCCATGGGATTTAGTGTTCCGGCTGCTCTTGGTGTGGGGTTTGCCGATCCTGCCCTCAGGCCTCTGGTGTTGGTGGGTGATGGGGCATTTCAAATGACCGGCACCGAATTGTCCACGTGCATTCGCCATGGGCAGTCCCCCATTGTGGTGGTCCTGAATAACCATGGATATTCGACGGAACGGCAAATTCTCGAAGGCCCGTTCAATGACATACACGAATGGCAGTACGAAAAAATCTGTGACTTATTGGGAGGAGGCGTGGGCCATCGTGTGGGAACGTTTGGAGAATTAGTCCGGGCCCTGAAAACCGCCGTTGACGATCACACGCAAGCCCATGTTTTGAATGTACTCCTGGACCCTGGCGATTGCTCAAAGGCCATGAAGCGGGTTGCCCAGCGCCTGGCCAAACGGCTGGCAGGACAAAAGACATAAACTCCCCTCGCTTATCCTGTCTCGTCTTATAGCCTGTTTAACCCCCTTAATTATCATCTCTCACTGCTTTCTTCCAAAACCCTTGTCATTATTGGTTGCGGGCCCGATCAAAGCACCCGTATAATAATCAAGTTTGAGACAAAAATCCCATTAAAGTCAGGATAGAACCGTTATGAGTACCGAGACTGTGGAAAAAGATTCGAAAAATTACCCCATACTCCGTAATTTGCAATATTCGCCCCTGAAACAGGGGGAAGAGCAATACATCGTATTGTGGGACCCCACCGGTTTGTCAGCGGAAAAGCTGGTGTTGCCACTCAATTATTTCTATCTGTTTCAGTTTTTTGATGGTGAGCATTCGTTGGAGCAGGTGGGCGGGGAATACCTGAAGAAATATGGCGAATTCATGATGCCGGATCGCCTCTCCAAATTGGTGGCCGATCTGGATGAGAAATTGTTTTTGGAAGGGGATAGGCTGAAACAAGTCCAAACGCAAGCCTTTGAAGCCTATCGAAAGCTTGATGTGAGGCCTATGGCCTTTGCGGGGAAACAATATGAAGCCGATCCAGCTAAATTGCGTGAACAGATCGATGGGTTTTATGCCTCCAAGGAAGGCCCGGAAAAGGGGAAAGCGGAATATGCCGGTCAGACGATTAAAGGCTTGGTGACCCCGAATTTTGACATGAAAGATGCCGGTCCCATTTACGCCTGGGGCTATCAGGAATTACGGGAAGGCCAGGTTCCAGATGTGTTTGTGTTAATCGGCACGTGCCATGCCGGTCTGGAAGGGGGGATTGCGTTTACAGATAAAGATTTTGAAACGCCGTTTGGGACCGTGCCGGTGAATCGAGCGATTATTGATGCGATTCGTCAAGAAGCGGGGGAGACGTTTTTTGCCGAAGATATTTCCCATCTTCGTGAGCATAGCCTCGAATTGCAACTACCGTTTCTCCAGCATGCTCTGGGTGAAGGTCGTACGATTTCCATTGTGCCGATTCTTGTCGACTTTCCTCCGGACACACTCACGGGCGGAGAGTACCAACAGCTCTTTCATCGAATCGATCAATTTTTGACGATTACCAAACGCGCGATTCAAGTCAGTGGCCAACAGGTGTGTGTTATTGGAAGCGCCGACCTGGCGCATATCGGTATCCGCTATGGCGATAAAACGCCTCCCACCGATTTTTCCTTTCATCGATGTATGCAAATTGATCTGGAAATGTTGAAGAAGGTAGAAGAGGCTGATCCGGAAGGCTTTGCGGAATTTATTTTGAAAGAAGGGAACCAGCGCCGCATTTTAGGGTTTTCCGTCATTTTTGCACTCATGAAACTGTTGCAACGGGACGGGGAGCCGCTTAAAGGGCAGGTGTTACGCTATGATCGCGGGATTACGGATCAGTTTAATTCGACGGTGCCCTCTGCCAGTATTGCTTTTGTCTAGGCGGATGTTGAAAAAACCTACCGGCTTTGTTCTTGCTTCACTCAGAGTCTCAACGTATCTCAGTACGTTTCGCCTCTTAGCTTGCTGAGGCTGCGCTGGGTGGACTTTTTGAACATCCTTTCCTTCATTATGCCCGCGAAGACGGTGATTCATCTAAGTTCTGTCATACCCGCAGTTGTAGGCGGGTATCCATCCTCAAAAACCTCAAGATGGATTCCCGATTAAAGCTGTCGGGAATGACCGATATGGGGAACAACAGTCTTCTTGTCTTCTAAGCCCTGACTCTTCGTCTTTGGTTTCAGCTATTCTTCGGCCCGAATTTTCATCCTCACCGGGTTTAAAGGGTTATCACGGTCATCGCGTGGACCTGCTACGATCTGATCGACCACATCCATCCCTTTCACTACTTTTCCAAAGACTGAATATCTTCGGTCCAGGCTGCCCTGGTCTTCTACACAAATAAAAAATTGTGAGCCACTATCGGTGATGTCTCTCGTGGAATCTTCAGAGCGTGGCACCTTGGCCATGGAAACCGAGCCTCGACGATGAGGGCGATCGCTGGTTTCTGGGGGAAGGCTGAAGCCAGGCCCACCGGTTCCGTGAAGACTGCGGTCGGGGCTTTTGCTCAGTGGATCTCCACCCTGGATGATAAACCCGGGGACCACACGATGAAACGACAGGCCATCGAAGAATTCCAACTTGATCAGATTCAGGAAGCTTTCGACGTGGCGCGGGGCATCGTCCGTAAAAAAACGGATTTCAATGTCCCCCAAGGGCGTAGAGATCACGGCCTTAGGGTTTTTCTTTTGAAATTGTATGGAAGGTGATTTTGACATGGCCAGGCACTGTAGCAGGGGCCTGCAAAGGTCATCAACCCTCAGGGATATTTAAGAAGAAACGGAGAAAAAGTGTTGACAGGGCGAGATGAATCAGTGCTGAGACGTGTGTTTCACGACCCAAGGAATCTCGTTCATCATTTGTTCAATCAGTGTGCAGCTCACCGCGCATGGGTCTTTTCCTTTGAAGGTATCTTTGATGGTGTGACATGCGGTGGTGACTTCAAGGGATGTGAGCAGGTTTTGTAGACACGTTGCAATTTTCAGCGCACGGAAGGATCCTTGAGAAATGGTGCGGCCTACGCTTAATTTTTCGATGCGGGCGCCGTTATCAAACTGATCAAAGGCGTATGGCTGAATGAGTTGGGGAATGCCGGCTCGCAGAGCTTGGGAGCAGGTGCCAATGCCGCCATGGTGAATGAGGACGGCGCAATATGGCAGAAGCTGGCTCAGGGGAACATACGAAAAGTGGGTGATGTGAGGGGGTAGTGGTTGAGGGAGTTGTTCAGGGTAGCGAGTCAGGAAGATGGCAGGCCGATGCATTTCTTGGCAAGCCTTGACGGCTTCGACAAAAAATGATGTTCCGTGTTTATTGGCTGATCCAGGCGTGAACACCAATGGCTGCGGATGGGCTGCTATAAAACTTTGAATAGTGGTTGGCAGGGCAGAATCGCCCGCCTCGTCATATAAGGGAAATCCGGTCAGGACGGTTGAGGGGGGCCAGTCCGGTTGAGGGGTGGCAAACCATTCCGGAAACAGGCCGAGCACCAAGTCAGGAGAATGTAACCACGTATGAAAGATGCGTGAAGCGGGAGGGAGTCCCAGTTCCCGACGAAAGCGATTGAGCTTCGGTTTGAGAATAGGATCGATAACCAGGTGATCTACAAACCTCCACACGCCCTGTTTGAATCGCACGGGTAACCAATCTGGAAGAGGAAGGCCTGGCATGCGCGGCGCCTGATAGGCGGAGTGAAATACCCCGGGAGAAAAATGTATCGTCGCGAGAGGAATCTGGTGGGTTTCCTGCACGAGTCGTGCGGCGAACCCTAACGTGGAACTGATGAGCACGGTCTGGCCATGTCGGACATGCGAGCACAGGAGATGATAAGCCTCCTGCAAGGCTCCGGACATCATGCGTTTCATAATGATCCGCCAGCCTTTGTGCGGGTGCCACAAATCGGGATGGCTGGCCACCGCATCGTATTCTTCAGCCGTGCCTATGGGGACAAAGCCTATACCCGCTTGTTGAACGAGATCGGCAAAATGACCGTTGGCAAAAAATGTGACCGCGTGACCACGAGAGCGAAGCGCTCGTCCCAGGCCAACAAGGGGCAAGACATCTCCGTAACTTCCCACTGCCACAATCAGAATGTTCATAGGAGATCGGGGGTGCCTGCTAACCTTGGTCTGCCATATCGGCAAAGGACAGATTATTCGTTTGCCACCGTTTGAGCCGGCAAAAGCCCCAGGGCATATAGAGTCCAAACGTGATAATAGTTAACACCATAATCAGGAGCCAATTCCAAAAGAACCCAATCCCTGTTCCATGAAAAGCTAGCTGGCGGTTGTTGATAAAGGTGTGTTTCGAAATCCACTGTTGTTGGGCGGAATAGGCCCAGGGGAAAAATAGGCCGAAGGTTATAAGGGTGAGGACCCAGGTCCATAGAAACAACCACAAACAACTTAATCCCGTACCGCGAAAATCAAATCGACCTTGATTCATGGGTTACCTCATGTAGTGGTTATTCAAGAGTTCATGAAAAGGCATCTTTCTTCGACGCTTTCCATTTTGCCTGCTATTTTCCTATCCGCACGAGGGAATAATACCGGCTTTGTGTTGACCTATCTGATGGAGCCATACTAGCGTAGCAGAATGTTCACGACATGTGGGATATCCTGGATTTGAGTCATTTTCCCCATCATTCATCTTGACTCTGAAGGAGGAGATTATGAAAAAAGTTGCCGTTATTCTTTCCGGCTGTGGATTTTTAGATGGAGCCGAAATTACGGAAGCCATTAGTACCCTCATTGCCATTGGGCAAAATGGGGCGGAATATAAAGTCTTTGCGCCCGACAAAGAGGTGCCCGAAACCAATCATCTCACACAAAAGGCCACCGGCCAACAGCGAAATGCCTTGCAGGAAGCGGCCCGTATTGCGCGCGGTGACATCCAGCCATTAGAAAGTTTGAAGGCTCAGGATTTTGACGCGTTGGCCTTTCCGGGTGGATTTGGCGCAGCGCTTCATCTCTGCAATTTTGCAGAGAAGGGGAGTGGTGGGGAAATTGACCCCCAGGTAGTCAGAATTGTGCAAGAGTTTAGTGAGAGTCGCAAGCCGATTGCCGCAATCTGTATTGCCCCGGCAATTATGGCTTTAGCCTTCGGCAAGAAAGGGATCAATGTGACGATCGGGGAAGATGCCGGGACCGCGTCCGAAATAGAAAAGACCGGCGCCAAACATCAAAATTGCGCGGTGGAAAAATTTGTCGTTGATCAGGGCAACCGTGTCATTACGACGCCGGCGTATATGTATGGATCAGCCAAGCCTCACCAAATCTTTGCGGGCGTTAGTGGCGCGATTGCAGAACTTATCAAGATGGCGTAGGGATAACTGGCGTACCCAGATGAAGACCACATGCCTGTACCTATGTACATGAGCGCTCCCATGAGATACATGAGATAATTGAAAAGTCAAAATCATAAGGGAAAAAGTAAATGGCCCAATCATGAAGACCGTTGCGGTCACTGTGGCGCTTTGACCGATGCTGACATGCTGAATAATAAGGGGTCAGACTCGAATTATTTAATTCGAGTCTGATTCCTTATGTTGGGTTTTTGAGCCCATATCTACCTTGAAGCTAAGCTAAACCGTCACGATGATTTTGCCTTTTTGCTGATTGGATATCATGTAGCGGTGGGCTTCGACAATATCTGCCAAGGGAAACGTGCGATCAATGATCGGTTTTAGGGAACCGGATTCCAGTCCTTTATAGATATATGCCTTCCCTCGCGCTAGACTTTCTGGAATCCTGACGATTTCAAAAAGCGTATAGCCTCGCACCGTTAACCCTTTTGCCAGAGCGGGGAACAAGGGGAATGGGGTTGGATTTGGAGACAACGCTCCATATTCAAAGATAATTCCGCCTGGTGTTGTTACGGCTGCGAGGTGTTCCAGTAAAGGTCCCGCGACCGGATCGAACACCACTCGTACTCCTTTTCCAGAGGTGAGGTTCATTCCCCTTTCCACGAGGTCTTCCTCATCCGTTACGATAACGTGATCCGCTCCGGCTTCAAGGAGAAACGGTTTCTTGTCGGCACCTCGAGTCGTGGCAATGGCCACGCCACCAGCAGCTTTGACGATTTGAATGGCCGCCAAGCCCACGCTACTGCTGGCTGCCGTAATCAAGACCGGGTCATCTTTTTGAATATTGCCGTATTGCATGAGTGCCCCGTAGGCGGTCATGTACTGCATCCAAATAGCGGCACCTTCAATGGCTGATAAAGTGTTGGGATAATGGGCAGCCGCATAGGCGGGGACGATGGCGCTCTCACCGTAGACCCCATATTGGCCCATGGGAAAAGACGGAATCGTACTCACGCGGTCGCCAATCTGAAGGTCTGTGACGTCTGATCCCACGGCGTCAATGATGCCTGCAGCTTCGTACCCCAACCGTGAGGGAAGTTGAGGAGTCTCCAGATATTGACCCTTTCGAAACATAATCTCAGCGCGATTGAGCCCGATAGCCTCGATCTTAAGGCGGACTTCTCCTTTGCCTGGTTCCGCCAAGGGTAAATCTTCAAGCTTCAGAACCTCCGCTCCGCCTGTTTCATGAAAGCGTACGATCTTCGGCATCCTTAATCTCCTCCCATATTAACTTTGGCACATTAGGTTTTAGAACGATCCGTCACAAATTTTACGATGTGATCAACGTTGTCTCCGGCCTCCCATACGGTTTGGAGAAATTCAACGGGGTTAATATTGACCTTGTTTAAAAATCTTCGATCGCCGCCACAGCTATACATCAAATCTGAGGGTAGTTCTCCCCGTAGTTTGGCTCTGGCTTTTTCAATGATGCGAGGAAACCATTCCAGTCCTACCAGGGATGCACTCCGCGACGGAAACTCACTTTCGCTGATTGGTTTCTCGGGAAATTGTCCCTGTTGTTCCCGGGAAAAATAGTCTCGTCGAATCATGGTAATAGCCAGAGCTGTTTCTGGATCGGGAACTCCGTCGTCACACCAATCTTCTACGAAATCAAAAATTTCTTGAGGTGTTGCCCCAATCGAACGTAGAAAATTTTCTTCCTCTTTTGAAAACATGGCCTCCGTCTTCTGAATACCGTTTTTATAGGCAGTGACCTTGTACTGGAAAAGAGTTCTGAATTCTTCAGTCCAATCTAAAGGTTCATCATTCATGATTCCATTTCCCTTCACTATCTCTTTTTCGTGTTCGAATGTCGCCTCATTCATAGGTTCGGGTGTTTTAATCAATTGTATGGATGTTGTCATTTCCTTGTCTCCTATTTCGGCAGTGATTTCTGCACTTTTGCCCTGACGGCCGTTTACACAGCCCTGGGCAATTGCTTTTTTAACGCTTCATTTTCGTCTTCCAACGCAGCTAAGCGGTTCCTGAGTGTTTGCACAATGCTTTCCACGTCTTCTTGAGAAAACTTCATGGGAATGTGTTGTCGACAATTGGCGTCCCAGGCCTCCACATGAAACCGGATAACCCGTTCAGGCTTTCCTTTGTACTGGGAATCAGTAAGTTGTTTGAGTAAGTCGGGATCATCCTCAATCACCTCTGCGGTTCCCCAAACCTTGATCCGGGATTGGGTCGCATAATCCATAAGAAACACAAAGGCTTGATTGTTTTCGGCTAAATTTCCTAATGAGATGTATTGTCGGTTGCCCATGAAATCGGCAAAGGCCAGGGTTCGGTCATCCAGCACTTTAAGAAAGCCTTTGGGTCCTCCTCGATGCTGGATGTACGGCCTCCCGTCCATATTAGCTGTGGCCAGATACATGGA
>PVMK01119996.1_pt1 | contig 37412 bp, 30 predicted proteins | sample 1853481 | NCBI WGS metagenome assembly PVMK01 (sample SAMN08533507, study PRJNA380276) | Marine sediment metagenome, whole genome shotgun sequencing project.
GTAACTGCTCATCGCGGTCACCCAAGTGGTTTTTACCAAATTGTCCGGTAGCATAACCAAGCGGTTTCAACATCTCTGCTATGGTTGGGTCCTTTTCAGAAATCCCTTCTTTAGCACCTGGTAGTCCCACTTTACTTAAACCAGTACGAAACACACTTTGTCCCATTATAAAAGAGGAACGACCAGCGGTACAGGATTGTTCTGAATAATAATCGGTAAACATCATACCTTCGTTTGCGAGTCGGTCGATATTAGGGGTCTGATAGCCAACGAGGCCAAAAGTGTAAGCGCTGATGTTAGATTGTCCGATGTCATCTCCCCATATCACTAGAATATTGGGTTTTTTTTGGGCATTAATCGAGAATACAAACAAGAAAAGTATTCCCAACAAGGTTAGTTGATTTGTTTTTTTCATAATGGGGGTTTTAAAAAATTAATTATTATTATAATTCGTTGTTTGTAAAGTTAGGCAAATTATTTTAGGATTGAAGAACAGCTATCCATGTTTCAGGCCTGATTTTTTAGTTTACTGGAACAAAAAAAGACAGAGAAATTAATCCCTGTCTTTAATTTTATCTAAAATGATTTTACTCTATTCTTTTTTATGAATAAAATCAATATTATTAAGAAGTGTAAAACGGACAGCATCCGTAATATAATGCTCAATTTGGTAAAATTGTGCTGCAACTAAAGGGCTCGTCTCTTTACGCATTTTTTTTACGAACCTCATTATTAAATTGTTTTCAGAATTTCTTATGTTGGTAGCCTGGGCCAGAATTTCATCGGCCTGATCATTGGTAACTGCTCCTTCTGTTGTAGTATAGCTCATTAAAAGTTCTACTTTTTTTTCGCCAATTTTTTTTCTTTCAACTTCGTACTCATTGTACAACTTCCAAAAGGCATCAGCATTGACTCCGGACAGATCCATATTTTCTTCATAAACAGCTTTTTTCTGTACTCCAAAGAGGTTTTGAACAATATTAATTTCCTCTATGGAATAATCTTGAGAAAATGTAAAGTTTGCAACAAGTAATGCAATAATTAATAATGTGATTTTTTTCATGGTTTTTAATTGTTATTTGTTAGTTATCGATTTGGTTATTCTGTTTTCGAAACATATAATTCTTCCAGTAGTTCCATACGTACCAAGGTTTCAAGATAATTTTCTATTTGATAAAACTGCATCGCCACTACTGCGTCTGTTTGAGATTTTACTTTTTTGTAATAATTTATTATTAATTTATCCGATTCTTTTCTTAAAGGTAAAATCTCATTCATGATTATTTCCGCATCAGCTCCTCTAATAGTCCCATAATCATTAACATAATTCCAAAGAACGGCATATTTCTTTTTGCCAATACTTTTCCTTTTAGTCTCATATTCAGCATACACCTCCCAAAAAACTCCTTCCTGATCAGGTGTCAATTCAACAAATTCATCAACAACTTCTTTTTTTTCCATTCCATATAAGGACTGGATCAGTTCAAGATCGTCTTGGTAGGTTTGAGAAAATCCTAGGGTGATAAATAATAGGCTTACAAATAAGAAGAATAATTTTTTCATTGTGGAAATGGTTTTAGTTAAAATGAATGGCCCTGTTATGGCGGATAGCAAAATTAATTAAAAATGTTAACTTTACAAAAACAAGCAATTTAATATTTTGTACTATGGTTATATTATCTGTCAATGGAAAAAATTACGAAATAAATGTTGATCCTGAAATGCCTATTTTATGGGCTTTAAGAGATGTTATTGGCTTAACCGGAACGAAATTTGGCTGTGGTACAGGTATATGTGGTTCTTGCTCGATCTTACTGGATGATAGCTCTATAAGATCATGTATTACCCCGGTGTCTCTGGCGATTGGTAAAGAAATTACAACGATAGAAGGTGTTAAAGATATAAACAAAAATTTACTGGATGCCTGGCGGGAATTTAATGTTCCTCAATGTGGCTACTGCCAACCGGGGCAACTGGTTTCTGCCTTGGCCTTATTAAATGAAAACCCAAATCCTTCTGACGATGATATTGATATTGCAATGTCTGGAAATATATGTCGATGTGGAACTTATACCAGGATCAGAAAGGCAATACACAGAGCGGCAGAATCCAGTGATGTCAAAGTTTAATTAGGATTCTAAATAATTTTTAAAAATGAAAAGTAGGAATAGTTTAAGTCGGAGGTCCTTTATAAGAAATGTTAGTCTGGCATCAGGAGGTCTTGTCTTGGCATGTAATACACCTAGTTCAAAAAATGAAATTCAAAAATTTCTTGATAATTCTGAATCCTTTATGCCGAATCTATTTGTTCAATTAAAATCGGATGGAGAATTGATTTTGACCGCTTCGAGATCTGAAATGGGTCAAGGTATAAGAACAGCCTTAACCTCTGTGATTGCGGACGAAATGGATGCAGACTGGACGAAAGTTATAGTTAAACAAGCAACAGGAAATGCAATTTATGGAAATCAAAATACAGATGGATCAAGAAGTGTTCGAACTATGTTCGAGCCCATGAGGGAAATGGGGGCTATGGCAAGAGCCATGTTAGTCAGTGTGGCAGCAAATAGATGGCATATCAATGAGTCGGATTGCAAAACGCAGAATCACTATGTAATTAATAAGAATAATAATGAAAAGATCTTTTACGGCGATTTAGCGGTTGAAGCATCTAAACTTAATGCACCAATCAATGTTATCCTAAAATCTCCTAAGGATTTTGTCTATATAGGTAAAGGCCTGACAAGTGTTGATGTGAAGGATTTTGCAACCGGAAAGGCTAAGTACGGTTTAGATATTAGAGTGCCTAATATGAAATTTGCTGCTATAGAAAGATGCCCTGTAACCTTTGGATCGGTTAAAAGTTACAATAAGGATAGTGCACTTCAAATTAAAGGTGTTCTTGATATAGTAGAACTTCCAAGAGTAGAGAAACCTTTCGGGCCTCTAGGTGGTGTTGTTGTAATAGCAGAAAATTCATGGGCTGCCATAAAAGGTAAGGAAGCACTTGAAGTGAGTTGGGATTTTGGGACTAATGAAGGATATAATAGTGATGAGTACATGGGGAAGATCACCAAAAACGTTCATAGAAAAGGAAAGGAAATTAAAAATGAAGGGAATATCAATTCTGCTTTTAAAAGTGCAGATGTAATAGTAGAGAGTACCTATCAGCTGCCACACCTGGTTCATGCACCCATGGAAGTTCCAAATGCCACAGCTCATGTACAAGGTGACAAGTGTGAGGTATGGGCTCCCATTCAGGCACCGCAAACGGCAAGAAAAGAAATTAGCGATTATTTAGGAATAGAACTGGAAAATGTAACGGTTAATGTTACTTTTTTAGGAGGAGGTTTTGGCAGAAAATCAAAACCTGATTATATGGTAGAGGCAGCTGCTATATCAAAAATGATAAAAGCGCCTGTTCAGGTGATCTGGACAAGAGAAGATGATATTCAACATAGTTATTATCATGCTGTTAGCGCCCAGTATATGAAAGGGTCATTAGATAAAAATGGAATCGTTACAGGATGGTTGCACCGAACGGCTTATCCTTCCATAACATCCACCTTTGCACCTGGAGTAACCCATGGTGCGGGTTTTGAGTTTCAGCAGGGCATGACAAATATTCCTTATGAAATTGATAATATTCGATGCGAGAACGGGGAAGCAATTGCTCATGTTAGAATTGGTTGGTTGAGATCTGTTTATAATATTATTCATGGCTTTTCGGTCAATGTTTTTGTGGATGAACTGGCAGTAGCAGCTCAGAAGGATCCTCTTCAATTTAGATTGGATCTAATAGGAAGTGACAGAATCTATCCCTCAGATACAGAATATAAATTAGATACAGCCCGCCTGAAAAATGTTCTGAAAATTGCAGCTACTAATGCGGGCTGGGGGAAAAATTTGCCAAAGGGACATGGCATGGGCTTAGCGGTTCATTACAGTTTTTACAGTTATGTTGCCAGTGTTGTGGAAGTGTCCGTTATAGAGAATAAATTGAAAGTCCTTAATGTACATTCGGTGATAGATTGTGGAACGTTTGTTAATTCCAATACCATTAAGGCACAATTGGAAGGTGCAGCAATCTTTGGAATGTCATTGACATATTATGGTAAAATAACTGCTAAAAATGGTGTAATAGAACAAAGTAATTACCATGATTATAAAATGTTAAGAATGAATGAAGCACCGAGTATACATGTTGAAATTGTAGAAAGTGAAACTATTCCCACCGGTGTTGGTGAACCTGGAGTGCCTGTAATTGCACCGGCAATTATTAATGCTATTTACAACGCAACCGGAAAAAGGTATAAAAATTTACCTTTAGAAGATTTTGGTTTGGTGTAAAAATAAAAGCCATAGCAAGAATCAAGACACGAACAATTATATATAATATAAATGTTTAGTTTTTGACAGCCCCCCTCAAGGCCTTTTTCTTGCTACGGCTTTTAAAAAATAAAATGCATTTATTCTTTTTATATTCTTAAGAAGTGTTTGATAGTATAGCAATTTATTTTTTCTTTCTCATTTTGTGGTATAGCAACCATTTTAAAGAACGATTCAAATTTGGATAAATTGCTTTCTTTTAGAAAATATTTCATTTTAATTTTTATTAGTCTCTTTATCAGTTCTTAAGGAAATGATAATTCTCCAAAAATTCTCTAAGAACTATTATGATTGAAATGAATTTACAGTACAGACCTTAAATAGTAATTTTCAATCGAGTGGAATTTTTGAAACCATATTTATTATGGTTTTATTTTTAAAATTTTAGTAAGTTTACTTAATAATTCAATTTCTTATATGCGTTTTTCAAAAATAGCCAGTTTAATAATTTTTATATCTTTTTTTTGGAATGTAGAGGCGCATAGTCATGCCTTATTAAATAAGGTCTCTATAGGTATAGAATTTGAGCAATCGGGTAAACAAAGGACAGATACTACTTTAATTAAAAAACTGACCTTATCTGAGCTGGTTCGAAAATCGACTTCTGATGGTGTATATTTAGATAAAATTGAAGATCGTCTATTAGATTCAGCAGCTTTGGCCAAAGTATTTAGAAGGGTTGATGATAGCCAGGAGACGATAAAAGAGTTCCTGAGGGATCCCAGAAATAAAAAACTGGGTTCATTAACTTTTAGAAAACTTCAAAATTTAAATTCCTTATGGAGCTCAAGAGAGAAGAGAATTTTAAATTATATTGATGCACTTTCTGATCAGATAGATGATCTGAGTGAGGAAAAGACCCATATAGAGGAGTTAACAAAATTTTGGAATGAATACGCTGAAAATAACCCCGGCAAAAAAACAAACAAGGTACTCCGGGGTAAAATAAATAAAATTCAAAAGAGCGCAAGACTTGTTTTTCCAAAATTTGATAAGCAATTAAATACCTTATTAATTAAGTTGGATGAATTAAGTAATCTTAATTTAGTGATTGACGAGCATATTGAAAGTATAAAAAATGCACTGACCAAAACTTCAACGGATTACTTTTCAATTGATATCAAACCAATTTGGTCGCACCATAAAGAGTTTGACACCGAAACATTTACGAAAAATATTTCGGATAATTTTTCAAGGTATATTACAGATCAAAAAGGTATAATTATTGATCATCTAGGTGCTCATATCTTTCTACTAATGATCTTTCTTCTAATACTTTATATTGTAAGGAGAACGAGTAAAAATTCTGAGATCCATCTTAATCGCACTTATCCGTTTCTGGAAAATGTTTCTGAGGTTTTTAGATTGAGAGTTATAACCGCATTATTTTTAACGATTTTATTCTCCATTGTTTTATATAAAGATGCAGTAGCCATTTTTATGCAGACCCTTTTGGTTGCTCAAATTATTTTTTTCCTGATCCTTGCAGAAAAAGTGGTATCAAAGAGAATTTTGAAACAGCTAATTATACTTGTTGTGTTTTTTTATAGCCTTAAAATAGTAGATATTTTTTCTCATCAAGACTATACCGGTCATCTTTTATTGCTTATTATCAATGTACTTTTCTTAGTCTGGCTATTTAAAACGAAGATCAAAAGTTATTTGCTGGCAGGTCTTGGTTTTTCAAAATCCGCAAAAAGCATTAGTGTTTATTATTTTAATTTAGTTGTGATTACAGCATTTTTCTCCTTTGTAACCAATGTCATAGGTTATATAAATGTTTCTTACTTTTTATTCGGTGGGGCGATTTCATTCTCGTTATTTTGTATTCTATTATATTTCTGGTACGCAATAATGAACAATTTGATCTATGTATTTCTTCAAATGAAGAAAGGCGAGAAATTTAAATTAATGTATAGGGAAAGAGATATTATTTTTAAGTATTTATCCAGAATTTTATGGGTCTTTTCTATTAGTCTGCTTATTTATGTACTAACGACCATATTGGCAATTAAGATTGTTGTGGTAAATTCATTTTGGAATATAATGGAATCGCCCATTGAAATAGGATCTTTTAGTATTACACTTTATAACATTGCTTTATTTTTTATTATTATATGGTTTTCGATGATTTTATCCAGATTTATTCAAACCATTCTGAGAGATGAGATATTGGTAAGAGCTAAATTTGATCGTGGTTTGCCCGCTACTATTTCAATGTTGGTCAGATATTCAATAATAACCATTGGGTTTTTTATCGCTTTGAGTGCTATGGGATTCGAATTTAGCCAGTTGACAGTAATTCTTGGGGCTTTGAGTGTAGGTATTGGGTTTGGACTGCAAAACATTTTTAATAATCTGGTTTCGGGATTGATATTGATCTTCGAAAGGCCAATTCATATTGATGATACCATAGAGGTGAATAATATGGTAGGGCAGGTGAGAAGTATTGGAATTAGAACGAGTAATATTAGAACTTTGGATGGTGCAGAGGTGGTAATACCGAATGGGTTATTGATCTCTAATGAAGTGATTAACTGGACACTTTCAGACAAAAAAAGAAGAATAGAAGTAAATGTTGGTGTTGCCTATGGTTCCGATGTAAAAAAAGTAACCAAGCTCTTGTATCAGGTAATAAAAGAGCATGAGGAAGCCATTAATTTCCCACCACCGATGATCTTATTTGATGAATTTGCCGATAGCTCGCTTAATTTCAGAATATTATTTTGGACGGATAATTACAGTGAATGGTTGCGAATTAGAAGTGATATTTTGTTTGCAGTAAACGATATTTTAGAGAAAGAAAATATTGTAATTCCTTTTCCACAGAGAGATGTTCATATGTATCCTAAGCAATGATTTTTGAAATAAAAAGAGTTATAGCTCATTATAATTATTTTTTTAACTTTGAAAAGATAGAATATCTAAATCAAGAATAATACTAATTAAAAATTTTAAAAATGAAAACTAAATACTTGTTTGTGGTATTATTTGCCACACTATTGAGTTGTAACACAACAAAAAAAGAAGAACAAAAAACCGAAGACAAAAATGAAATTGAAAAAGAAGAGGTTATTAAGGAGGTGCCAAAAAACCAAAAGCTAACTAAGGATCAACAAATTAGTTCTGCAATTGTAGCCGTACCAATGGCAGCGAGGGAGGGAGCAACAGTTTATGGTTATGATGATAATGGCGACTTAATTGTTATAAGAGAAGGAGACAATAATTTTGTTTGTATTGCTGATAATCCCAATAAAGACGGATTTCAAGTAGTTGCTTACCATAATAGCCTGGAACCTATGATGTCCAGAGGCAGGGAACTTAATAAACAAGGGAAATCAAGACAAGAAAAAGAAGAGGCCAGAGCCTCTGAAGCTAAATCCGGAGAATTAAAACTGCCGGAAAATCCGGCAACCTTACACATTTATTATGGAGAGAACGGTTTTTTTAATACAGAATCAGGAGAAATTGAAAATGCGAAGTATAGATATGTGGTTTATATTCCTTATGCTACTCAGGAAACAACGGGCCTTTCTCTTAAACCAAATGAAAGTAATCATCCTTGGCTCATGTTTCCCGGGAAATACAACGCTCATATTATGATTTCACCGAAAGAATAAAGCGTAACTCTATCTAATTTTTATCATTAATCTTGAATAATTGTTTAACGTAATTCGGGGTAATTCACATGATAGTGTTGATAACTAAATAGTTATATATTTTGACGGATAAGAAAAAACTGTAACTTGTTAATCAAAATAACTTTAAATCTATATTATTATGTTTTCTAAATCAAATTTAATTTCAACAATAGTTACATTTATTTGGGCCTATCTAGGGGGTTATCTTCTATGGGGAGTCCTTGGAGATCCTTATTTAGCTGATCATCTTGGAACAGCTAACATCACTATAAAAGAGGTGCCGGATATGATGTATTTAATAATTGGTTGTTTGGTTAATGCCTTCGCTTTTTCAACTATTTATTCAAAATTATCAGGAGATGCACACGCTATTTCAAAAGGATTGGATTTTGGTATTTGGGTTGGGATCCTGGTTGGTTTTGGTGGTGGAATAATCGATTATTCAACTACTGGAATTTTAGATCTGCATGGAACTTTGGTTAATGGGGTAATTTTTATAGTATATTTTTCTGTCATGGGAATACTGGCTAGCTTAGTATATGGAAAAACATCGAAGTAAGATTTTCTAAAAATTTATGAAGCCCCGTAATGGGGCTTTTTTAGTGCTTAATTTTCTGCTTCATCCTGTTGAATTTGTCTTGCAACTTCTTGTACTTCATCCAAAACTCTTAACAGGTTCATTCCCCACAATTTAGAAATGTCTTTTTCACTATAACCTCGGGCCACAAGCTCCAGAGTAACATTGAAAGTTTCAGAAGCATCTTTCCACCCTAGAATTCCACCTCCGCCATCAAAATCAGAGCTGATTCCAACATGATCGATCCCGATAAGGTTTACCATATAATCAATATGATCCACAAAATCATCGATTCCCACTAGCGGAAATTGCTCATTTATCTCTTCATTTCTGGTAGCAGCTATTTTCATTATCTCCTTGTACAATTCAAAATACTTTTCTTGTTCCTCTTCCGATAAATTGCTCAGTTCATCCCATTCGAGATATTCAGCATTTAGTTCTTCGGCAATAGTGTGATATAATTCTTTATTAGGGGCGTAATTTTCCTCATATTTTTTTGTATTTAAGTAACTGTTCAAGGCAACGGTTTGTACCACACCTCCATTTTCTTTCAGGAGTAAAAGCAACTCATCATCTAGATTTCTACTCACGTCACATAGGGCTCTAGACGATGAATGTGAAGCAATTACGGGAGCTTTTGACAATTTCATCATTTGCTTATTTGCCAATTTCGAAGGATGGGAAATGTCCACCATAATTCCGTACTTGTTCATTTCCTGAATCACTTTCTTTCCTATATCACTAAGCCCATTGTGTAACCAAATACCGTCCAGTTCACCTGTGTTAGAATCGCTAAACTGGCTATGTCCATTATGAGCCAGAGACATATATCGAGCACCCAGGTCATAGAATTTCTTAACATTTTTTATATCCATTCCCAATGGATAGGCATTTTCAACACCTATCATGGCTACTTTTTTTCCTTGACCGTGAATTCGCTTAACATCATCTGATGTTAGAGCGAGAGCAATTTTATCAGGGGCATATTCTTCGACCAATCTATGGATAGCCTCGAATTTTGCAATTGCATTTTTATTGGCCTTTTCATAGCCATCTTCATCCAAATTACCTTGACCGGTATAAACAATAAACCAGGCTACATCCAGACCACCTTCTTCCATTTTTGGAAGATTTACCTGTGTGTCCAAATTTATTGTATAGTTCTTCTCAGTTGTAAAGTTCTTAACCGAGATGTCATCATGAGTATCTATGGTGATAACACGATCTTGAATTGTTCTTGCCTTCTCAATGATTTTTGATGAATAATTCTTTTTTTGTGAGAATACAAGTGTGATCGTAAAGAGAAAAACTACTAAAACTGCATATTTTATTTGCATGGATCGATATCAATTTAAAATGGTTTGTAAATATAAACTTTTTGTTCCTCTGTACATCATAAAAATTTAAATCAGGGAAAGTTGATAAATTGTGTAAAACACATTTTTTTATGGCATCGTTGCATTTATGATATCATCATTTATTGGTTATTTATTTTTGAAGATATTCAATGAAATCGCATAATATTTAAAATTTAGTAATTAGCGACAGGAAAACGACTATTTTATAATTGAATGTTTAAGTTTTATTCGTTTTATATCCCTTTGAACATTGTAGATTTAGATGAATTCGTATTTTTGCCTCTTCAATTTTCTATATTTTTGGGGTCGTTTAAAAAAGAAGCTTTAAGGCTGCTTTTTTTATAAAGAAATTTAAAATTTAAATGATGAGAGAAACATTATTTGACAAGGTTTGGGATAAACATGTGGTCCGTAAAATAGAGGATGGGCCGGACGTTCTTTTTATAGATCGTCATCTTATACATGAGGTTACAAGCCCTGTGGCATTTTTAGGATTAAAAAGCAGGGGAATAGGTGTAATGTATGCTGACAAAACTTTTGCAGTGGCAGATCATAATACTCCTACGATCAATCAACATTTGCCGGTACAGGATCCATTGTCGGCAAACCAACTAAAAACTTTAGAAAGAAATGCCAAAGAATATGGTATTAGTCACTGGGGATTAGGACATGAGAATAATGGAATTGTTCATGTCGTTGGACCTGAAAATGGTATTACCTTACCAGGTGCGACAATTGTTTGTGGTGATTCCCATACTTCAACACATGGAGCATTTGGCGCAATTGCCTTTGGTATAGGTACATCAGAAGTTGAGATGGTGCTTTCTACCCAATGTATTATGCAACCTAAACCTAAAAAAATGTGCATTAAGGTAGAAGGTAAATTGCAGTTGGGTGTTACTCCTAAAGATGTTGCCCTGTATATCATATCAAAGTTAACTACTTCCGGTGCAACCGGATATTTTGTTGAATATGCAGGTGAAGTATTTGAAAAGATGAGTATGGAAGGCAGAATGACGGTTTGTAATCTGAGCATTGAAATGGGGGCTAGAGGAGGAATGATTGCCCCGGATGAGAAAACCTATGCCTACATTAAAGACAGAAACTTCACTCCTAAAGGAAGTGATTGGGATAAGGCCATGGAATACTGGAAAACTCTTAAGACCGATGTAGATGCATTATTTGATAAGGATCTTACTTTTCAAGCTTCCGATATAGAACCAATGATCACTTATGGAACGAATCCTGGGATGGGTATTGGAATTTCAAATAAAATACCAAAGGCTGAGAATGTCGAGGGTGGTAAAGCCAGCTATGAGAAATCGCTGAGTTATATGAACTTTGGAGAGGGTGATTCAATGCTGGGTAAAAAAATAGATTTTGTTTTTGTAGGTAGCTGTACAAATGGTAGAATAGAGGATTTCAGAGCTTTCACTTCTATTGTAAAAGGAAAGAAAAAAGCAGAGGATGTTACTGTGTGGTTGGTACCTGGGTCGCATATAGTTGAAAAACAAATCAAAGAGGAAGGAATTTTAGATATTTTAAACGAATCCGGATTTGAATTACGTCAACCGGGTTGTTCAGCATGTTTGGCAATGAATGACGACAAAGTTCCGGCGGGTAAATATTCTGTTAGCACTTCGAATAGAAACTTTGAAGGCAGACAAGGTCCCGGGTCTAGAACTTTATTGGCTAGCCCACTGGTCGCAGCAGCAGCAGCAATTACAGGAGTGGTAACGGATCCTAGAGAGCTGTTATAAGCCTTTAGCCTTTAAAAATGATCTATTTTATTTAGAAAAGAAATGTTTAAAGAATTAGATAAAGAAATTAAGGTCTATATAATTTAAATATAAAAGTAATATTATGAGCTTGAAGTCAACAGCTAGCAGCTTATTGCAAAAAGTATACTATGGCATACGATAAATTTATAACATTAACGAGTACTGCTTATCCACTACCAATAGAGAATGTGGACACAGATCAAATAATTCCGGCTCGATTTTTAAAAGCAACAGAACGTAAAGGATTTGGCGATAATTTATTTAGAGATTGGAGATATAATTCGGATGGAAGCCCTAAGGAAGATTTTGTTCTGAACAATACAAAGTATGGCGGTAAAATATTGGTAGGAGGTAGAAATTTCGGATCGGGCTCATCAAGAGAACATGCAGCCTGGGCCATCTATGATTTTGGATTCAGATGCGTTATTTCTAGTTTTTTTGCAGACATTTTTAAAAATAACTGCTTGAATATTGGAGTTTTACCGGTTCAGGTAAGTGAAGAATTTGCCAATAAGATCTTTTCAGCAATAGAATCAAACCCCAAGGCTGAAATAGAAGTGGATTTACCGAATCAAAAAGTTACCTTACTAGCTAGTGGCGATACAGAAGGTTTTTATATAAATGGCTATAAAAAAGAAAATATGTTGAATGGATTTGATGATATAGACTATTTGCAAAATATAAAAGGAGATATTTCAGAGTTTGAAAAAACCCGTCCATTTTAAATAGTTTTATCAAAATTATCGATGACCCATGATGAGCAAGCGTAAGATCGAAATAATGGACACCACTCTTCGAGATGGTGAACAAATGAGTGGCATATCATTTTCTTCTTCAGAAAAGCTAAGTATTGCCCAATTATTATTAGAAGAGCTAAATGTTGACAGGATTGAAATTGCTTCAACACGTGTTTCTGAAGGCGAGTATGAAGCGGTTAAAAATATAACGGATTGGGCTAAAAGTAGAGGATTGATTGATAAAGTGGAAGTATTATCTTTCGTGGATAAAGGCTTATCTATAGATTGGATGGTTGAAACTGGGGCTAAAGTTCAAAACTTATTGACCAAAGGTTCTTTAAATCATCTTACTTATCAATTAAAAAAAACTCCTGAACAACACTTTAAGGGCATTAAAGAAGTTATTGAATTGGCGCAGAATGCCGAAATTGACACGAACGTTTATTTGGAAGACTGGAGTAATGGAATGAGAAATTCTAAAGACTATGTTTTTCAATTTTTGGACTTTTTAGAAACCCAGCCCATCAAAAGAGTTTTATTACCGGATACTTTGGGTGTCCTGACTCCTAATGAGACCTATTCCTTTATTTCGGAGATTAGAATGAAATACCCTAAAATGCATATCGATTTCCATGCGCATAACGATTATGATCTTAGCATTGCGAATGTTTTGGAATCTATTAAGGCCGGCGCGGATGGATTGCATCTAACAATTAATGGAATGGGAGAGAGAGCGGGTAATGCACCAATGGCAAGTGCAGTTGCAGTTATAAACGATTTTTTACCGGATGTTGAAATATCGGTTAATGAAAAGTCATTGTATACGGTTAGTAAATTTGTAGAAACATTTTCTGGATTTAGAATTCCTGTCAATAAACCTGTATTGGGAGATAATGTTTTTACACAAACAGCTGGAATTCATGCTGATGGGGACAGTAAGCATAATTTATATTTTAATGATTTATTGCCGGAGAGATTTGGTAGAAAGCGTCAATATGCTTTGGGTAAAACATCAGGAAAGTCTAATATTCAAAAGAATTTACAAGAGCTAGGATTACAATTGAGTGATGATGACATCGCAAAAGTTACGAAGCGTGTAATAGAATTGGGAGATAAAAAAGAGGTTGTTACAAAAGAAGACCTGCCATATATTATCTCGGATGTTTTAGATAGTAATATCTACCAAGAAAAAATAAAGGTAATGTCTTATGTGCTGACACATGCTAAAGGATTAAGACCATCTACAACGGTATCGGTCAAAATAGATGGTGAGATAATTGAAGAACACGCACAGGGTGATGGGCAATTTGATGCTTTTATGAACGCCCTGAGAATGGTTTACGACAAGAAAGGACTTGAGCTACCAAAATTAACAGATTATACAGTTAGAATTCCACCGGGATCTAATTCAGACGCCCTATGTGAAACAGTGATTACATGGGAGATGAAGAACAATGTTTTTAAAACAAGAGGGTTAGATTCTGATCAAACGGTATCTGCCATTGTGGCTACACAAAAAATGTTGAATATAATTTAGAATAAAAAAAATATGAAATTAAATATAGCCTTATTAGCAGGAGATGGAATAGGACCTGAGGTAATTGATCAAGCCGTAAAAGTGAGTGATGCGATTGCTAAGAAATTCAACCACGAAATTAACTGGACACCAGCTTTAACCGGTGCAGCAGCCATTGATGCAGTTGGTGAGCCTTATCCGGAAGAAACACATCAAATATGTTTGGCAGCGGATGCTGTTTTATTCGGTGCAATAGGTCACCCCAGGTTTGATAATGATCCATTGGCAAAGGTCAGACCGGAACAAGGGCTGTTAAAAATGCGTAAAAAATTGGGATTGTTTGCAAATGTTCGTCCAACATTTACATTTCCATCATTAATTGATAATTCTCCGCTAAAGAGAGAACGAATAGAGGGAACAGACCTTGTTTTCTTACGCGAGCTAACGGGAGGAATTTATTTTGGAGAAAAGGGGAGAAGAGACAACGGTGATACCGCTTTTGATAATTGTGTTTATACAAAAGATGAAGTAACTAGATTAGCCAAAAAAGGATTTGAACTTGCCATGACCCGATCTAAAAAATTGTGTTGCGTGGATAAGGCCAATGTTTTGGAAACTTCTCGTTTATGGAGAGAAACTGTGCAGGGTATGGAGAAAGATTATCCAGAAGTTGAAGTGAGTTATGAATTTGTTGATGCCGTGGCTATGAGATTAGTGCAATGGCCAAATTCATATGACGTTCTTATAACAGAAAATTTATTCGGTGATATATTGACCGATGAAGCCTCAGTGATCTCTGGATCAATGGGGTTAATGCCTTCAGCTTCTGTAGGGACAGAAAATTCATTATTTGAACCTATTCACGGTTCCTATCCGCAGGCAGCTGGAAAGGATATAGCGAATCCGCTGGCTACAATTTTATCCGCAGCCATGATGTTTGAGGACGCCTTTGGATTGAGGGATGAAGCTAGCGCAATTCGCGATGTTGTGAATAGATCTTTGTCGGAAGGCATTGTTACAGAAGATCTGGCAGGGTCTTCGAAGGCCTATAAGACTAGTGAAGTTGGGGATTGGCTTGCAATAAATATATAAACTACTGGTATTCAATATCTCTAAATAATATGTAATATTTTTTACTAAAAAATATACTATTTAGAAGTACTTTTGCAAAAACATATCTTTAAAAGGTTACATGAGTCTTTCAAAATCAGATACAGAAGAAAAAATTATTGGTAAAAAACTATATGATTACCAACATGGAGCAATTGATAAAATTTTTAATCGTATTAATGAATCGCCCGAAAACTATAATCTTCTCTATCAACTTCCTACCGGCGGTGGAAAGACTGTTATTTTTTCAGAAATAGCAAGAAGATACTTACAAAGAAAAGATCATAAGGTTTTAATTCTGACACATAGGATTGAACTGTGTAAACAGACTTCTAATATGCTCACCGAGTTTGAGGTCGAGAATAAAATAATTGATAGCGACGTGAAGGAAATAACGAATGAAGATAATTATTCGTGTTTTGTTGCAATGGTGGAAACCTTGAACAATAGGATCAAGGAGAATAAGGTGGAAATCCATGATATTGGTTTGGTAATTGTAGATGAGGCTCATTATAATTCCTTTAGAAAGCTGTTCAAACATTTTGAAAAATGTTTTATCTTAGGAGTTACGGCAACACCCTTGAGTTCGAATATAAATTTGCCAATGCGAGAAATTTATGATGATTTGATCGTAGGTGAAAAAATATCATCATTAATAGAAAAAGGATTTTTAGCAGAAGCAATAACCTATAGTTTCAACGTAAATCTTACTGCATTAAAAGTAGGTATCAATGGGGATTACACGGTAAAGTCTTCGGAGGAATTATATTCTAAGAACTTTATGCAATCCAAATTAGTGATGGCCTATGAGCAAGAGTCCATAGGTAAAAAAACATTGATCTTCAATAATGGAATCCAGACATCTCGAATGGTTTATGAGATGTTTAAACATGCCGGATATAAGGTAGAATATATTGACAATAAAAACAGTAGGGAAGAGCGAAAAAGAGTATTGGAATGGTTTAAAAATACTCCTGACGCAACTTTATCATCTGTTGGAATTTTAACTACAGGTTTTGATGAACCAACTATTGAAACCATAATCATTAATAGAGCTACGAAATCTTTGGCTTTGTACTTTCAAATGATTGGACGAGGTTCAAGAATATTTAAAGAAAAGAAAACATTTTCTATTTTAGATATAGGAAATAATCTATCAAGATTTGGATTATGGACTTCAAATGTGGATTGGCAAGCCATATTTAAAAATCCAAATTTCTACTTGGAGAGTTTAATGACTGATGAAGAAATTGAAAAAAGATTTAAATATGTTATGCCTGAAGAAATAAGAGAGAAGTTTTCTAAATCGGAAGATTTTGAGTTTAACGTAAAGGAGGAATATGAACTGATTACAAAATCTGGGTTTAAATCCAAAGCGGTATTGGAAAAATCTCTTATGCAACATGCAAGAATTTGTTCTGAAAATAGTGAAGATGTATTTGATGCACACATACTTTCAAGAGAGCTACACGACGATATTGAATACAGAATAAAACAATACTCGTATTGTATCTTAAAAAGTTCAAAGAATTACATCAAGTGGTTGGAGGAAGATTACAAGCGCCAATTAAGGGTGAAAATAAGTCAACAGTTTAGCTAACTGATTTATTATCAAGTATATAATTACAATTTATAGCATTTTAACTTTTCTTTAGACCGTGTCAATCTTTGGTAGTGCCATAATATTATTACCTTTGCGACTTATGATTAAATTCGTTTCTATATTTATTTCTTTTTTGATTCTGCTGCAAAGTCTCAATATTAATTTGGATGAATACGCTCGGATTGATGAGCTCATTGGTCACGTTTTTTATCATGCAGAAGAATATGGTGATGATATTTTTGTGTTTGTATCCAAACATTACGGTGAACTAAAGGATGATCACGATAATAATAATGATAAAGTGAATGAACGTCATGAACAACTTCCGTTCAACCATCAGTGTTCTCCCAACTTTATTTCTGTTTATATTCTGGAGACGGCACCATTGGCTGTTCTTCGAATCGATGAAATTAGTGTAAAAACAAATTTTCTTTATCAGGAAATAAATTCTTTTTTTGAAAAATCTAATGTTTTTCAACCTCCCCAAATAGCATATTTCACTTTCGCCAAGACATGATTATTATTCTGATCATGTACTTCGTCTCAAATCTCTAGTGCTCTATGACATAGAGTATTACTATTCTTATTTTTAATTCTGTTGATCATTACTGAACCATTATATGATTATAATTCATTGAATTATGTTAGCAAACATTATAAAATTTAGCCTAAAGAACAAGTTAATTATATTTTTATTTACCGCTTTTATCATTGGGTTTGGGATATATTCTCTCACACAGATCCCGATAGGAGCCGTTCCGGATATTACCAATAATCAAGTACAGGTAATTACCACATCTAAAAATTTATCAACACAGGACATAGAACAATTCATAACTTATCCTATTGAAATAGAAATGGCCAATTTACCCGGTGTAGTTGAAATAAGATCGGTATCAAAATTTGGATTGTCCGTGGTTACTATTGTTTTTGAAGACAATATGGGTACTTATCTACCAAGACAATTAATATCTGAAAAAATTAAATCGGCGAGTGAAAAAATACCTGAAGGATTCGGAGTACCTGAAATGGGGCCAATTACTACGGGATTAGGGGAAATATATCAATATATACTGGATACGGAACCGGGATATGAAAATGAATATTCTCCAACTGAATTAAGAACTATTCAAGACTGGATAGTTAAAAGACAACTTTCAGGAATACCGGGGGTAGTAGAAGTTAATACTTGGGGCGGGTATTTGAAACAATATGAAGTAGCAATTAATACAGAAAAATTAAAAGCTATGAATATTTCAGCTCTGGATGTTTATACGGCATTAGAAAAAAACAATAGTATTGCAGGAGGAAGTTATATAGAAAAATTAAATAGAGCATACTTTATCCGAGCCGAAGGTCTGATTGAAAGTTTGGAGGATATTAGAAATATTCCGGTAAAATCAGATAACGAATTTCCTATATATATAAGGGATGTAGCTCAAGTAGGATTTGGAAGTGCTACACGTTTTGGAGCGATCACCGGGAATGGAGAAGGAGAAAAAGTTTTGGGTCAGGTAATGATGCTGAAAGATGGAAACTCCAAAAAAGTAATAGAGGCTGTTAAAGATCGTGTGGCTGTTATTTCAAAAAACCTGCCGGAAGGTGTATATATTAATGGTTTTTTAGAACGAAGTGAATTAATAGCAAAAACTACCTTCACCGTTGTAGAAAATCTGGTTTTGGGAAGTTTGATCGTAATCTTTATAGTGGTTTTAATACTTGGAAATCTACGCTCAGGTTTAGTTGTAGCATCTGTAATACCATTAACATTGCTTTTTGCTCTGTCCTTAATGTATTTGCTTGGAGTAGATGCCAATTTAATGAGTTTAGGGGCAATTGATTTTGGAATTATAATAGATGGTTCGGTGATCATAGTCGAATATATTGCTTTTCAAATTACCTCAAATAGGCGGGAATTATTTAAGCTCAATCCTCTTGAAAAACAAGAAGCTATTAATGAAATAACATATAAGAGCTCCTCAAAAATGATGAATTCTGCTGTTTTTGGCCAACTTATCATATTGATCGTATTTATCCCAATTCTTTCTTTAACTGGTGTTGAAGGAAAAATGTTTAAACCAATGGCCTTAACTTTTAGTTTTGCCTTGGTTGGTGCAATGATTTTTGGATTGACCTATGTGCCTGTGATGTCATCCATATTTTTAAAACCTACCAAAGATTCACCAAAGAACATATCGGTAAGGTTGATGAAATTTTTAAGTGATGCTTACGAGCCATCTATTCGATGGGCTTTAAAAAGCAAAAGAACTATTTTAGGAATAGCTTCTTTCCTAATGATCTTTTCAATTTATCTTTTTACAACTATGGGAGGTGAATTTGTACCAACACTGGATGAAGGAGATTTTGTGATTCAACCTGTCCTCAAAACGGGTACTTCACTCAGTAAAACGATCGAAATAACAACTAAAATTGAAAATATCTTATTGGACAATTTCCCGGAAGTGGATCAGGTTGTGAGCAGGATAGGAGCGGCAGAAATACCAACAGACCCGATGTCAATGGAAGAAAGTGACGTGATCATAAAACTAAGACCAAAGGGTGAGTGGGTATCTGCCAAGACTAAAGATGAGCTGGCCGATAAGTTTAAAGAAGCACTGGCTATAATACCGGGAATGGAAGTTGAATTCACGCAACCTATTGAAATGCGCTTTAATGAATTAATTACCGGTGTAAGAACCGATATCGCTATTAAAATATTTGGTGAAGATCTGTCTGTATTAAGTAAAAAAGGAAATGAAATAAGAAATTTGATAGAGGATGTTGAAGGTGCTTCTGATATCTCCGTTGAAAAGATTGTTGGATTACCACAGATGAGTATCGTTTACGATAGAAAGAAAGTTGCCAGATACAATTTGGATATTGAAGATATAAATAATATGATTTCCATGGGCTTTTCAGGTGCAATAGTTGGAAGTGTATTTGAAGGGGAAAAACGATTTGACTTGGCAATTCGATTGGATGAGACTAACAGAACCGACATGTCTAGTCTTGAAAATCTTTATATCGATACCCCGGCAGGCATTAAAATTCCTTTTCATGAAGTGGCTGCAATAACCTATACCAAAGGACCTGCAAAAATATCAAGAGATGATACAAAGAGAAGAATTGTTATTGGTATTAATGTGAGAAACAGGGACTTACAATCGGTCGTTGATGATGTGCAAAATTTGATAGAAACAAATATAGAACTCCCGGTGGGTTACACTATTACCTATGGAGGGCAGTTCGAAAACTTGCAAAGAGCAAAAGCCCGCTTAAAAGTGGCCGTTCCTATTGCTTTGGTGCTTATTTTTCTATTGTTATATTTTGCTTTTAATTCTGCAAGCGAAGCTTTGATGATCTATTCAGCAATTCCTTTATCAGCTGTGGGTGGGGTATTTTTATTGTGGATAAGAGATATGCCATTCAGTATCTCCGCTGGGGTAGGATTTATTGCCTTGTTCGGTATCGCGGTGTTAAATGGTATTGTATTGATAGAACATTTTAAAGAGTTAAAACAAGAAGGTATGGATGATATAAATGAAAGAATAGTTAGGGGTGCTAAAGAGCGCCTTCGTCCGGTTATGTTAACTGCCGCCGCCGCCGCACTTGGTTTTTTACCTATGGCAATTTCTACGAATGTTGGTGCAGAAGTGCAAAAACCTTTGGCTACAGTGGTTATTGGAGGGCTGGTATCTTCAACCTTATTAACCATGTTGGTGCTACCGGTTTTATATTCCATTTTTGATAAAAAGAGAGAAACTAGGAAACGTAAAAAAGTCCATATTAAAATAATAGGTTTTCTAGCATTATTATTGACCGTAAATACACAAACAAGGGCTCAGGATGAGAAACAATTGAGTTTGGACGAAGTTTACGAATTAGCCTTGGAAAATAATGCCGGTCTGAAGGCCTCCTCTTTAAAGGTCGATGAAGCGGATGCTCTGGTTGGCAATGCTTTTAATTTTGATAAAACCGAAATATATTATAATTATGACGAAAACAACTTAGCGGTAGATAATCAACCCCTGAAGATTTTTGGTATACAACAAGATTTCTTATTTCCGAGTCTTTACTTTGCCGGTAAAAAGTTGAATAAGGCCACTTATGATATGGAATTCAGTTCTTTTAATATTAAAAAGAAAATTGTAGAAAGAGAGTTGAAATCGTCCTATTATCGATTACAGTATGAACTAGAAAAAGAAAATGTTTATAGAAAGCTGGATAGCTTTTATAAGACCTTTGCATATGCGGCAAAAAGGAGATTTGAAACAGGTGAGACCAACTATTTAGAAAAGATCACAGCACAGGCAAAACAAAAGCAATTGCAGACATTGTACAAACAGTCGCAAGAAGATGTGAGTTCGGCTTTGATCAATTTGCAAAAGATAGTTCAAAGTGACTTTGAATTTACAATTGAACGAAAAACTATGGCAAAACTTGAATTGCAAACTCTTGCGGTAGATGAAAATCCGGGAATAACTTATTTTGAAAATAAAAAGTCCTTATTTCAAGCAAAGAATAGTTTTGAAAAGCAACAGCTGTTGCCCGATCTAAGTTTGGATTATTTTTTGGGATCTAATTCAAATTTGGATTATAACCTCTCTGGTTTTCAGATTGGATTAAAGATCCCCATTCTTTTTAGTGGAAATGCGTCAAAAATTAAAGCCTCAAAAATAGCGCAAGAAATTGTAGAACAACAGGCTACAGACTATAGGATTAATTTAAATGCTAAACAAATTGAGTTATTATCACAATTAAAGAAGTATGAAGAGGCGCTATTTTATTATGACGAAGAAGGGAAAACCCTTTCTGAAGAAATTTTTAAAACAGCAAAATTTAGTTATAAAAGCGGAGAAATAGACTTTTTCCAATATATCCAAAGTTTAGAAAATGCCTTTGGAATATTACTGACTTATTTGGAAAATTTGAATTTATACAATCAGACAGTAATTAAAATTAATTATTTAATATTATAAAATTAAAAAAAATGAAAATCTGCATAAAATATTTAACGGTATTCTTCTTAATGTTTTTAGTTTTAAGTTGTGGGAAGTCAGACACTAAGTTGAAAGACATTAATGAATCTTCTGAAATGATAAGGGCCGGTAGTAATAGGAACTTAATAATCGTTACAAAGGCACAATTCCAAGGAGAGAACATGAAATTGGTAGGTGTACAAGATGTCCCTTTTCCTGACCATATTAAAACTACAGGAATTATTGATGTACCACCCAGTAGCAAGGCTGTTATTAGTGCATATATAGGTGGCTATATTAAAAATTCACCTTTACTAATTGGTGATAAGGTTAAAAAGGGACAGGCCCTTGTTACTGTCGAGAATCTTGAATTTATTCAGATGCAACAGGATTATATTGAAATAGCGGAGCAATTAAAATATCTAAGGTCAGAATATGAACGTCAAAAAGAATTGTTTTCAGAAAATATTTCTTCTAAAAAGAGTTATTTAAAGGCCGAAAGTGATTATAAAAAAACAAGTGCTATGTACACCGGTCTTCGTAAAAAACTAATGATGCTAAATATAAATCCAACCTCTGTTGAAGAAGGAAACTTTACTTCAGTTTCTACAATTTATGCACCAATAAGTGGTAGTATTACTGATATTTGTATTAGTACGGGATCCTACGTCTCACCGGCTGACAGGATCATGGAAATAGTGAACGTAGATCATATTCACATAGAATTAAAAGTATTTGAAAAAGATGTTTTGAAAATTAAGAAAGGACAAAAAGTAATTTTTACGATTCCGGAATCGACTAATGAAAGGTTCGAGGGAGAGATACACTTAATTGGAAAATCTATAGACAAAAATAGAACAGTGCAAGTACATGTACACATAGACTTTGATGAAACACATAATTTTATTATTGGTATGTTCGTAGAAACAGATATTGTAATTGACGATAACACTTCTATGGCCCTACCGGAAAGTGCCATCATTGATGTAAATGATGAATATTATGTATTAAATTTAAAATCAGAGAATAAGGAATCTTATACTTTTCTTAAAAAGGAATTACGCATAGGAGAAAGCTATAACGGCTTTAATAAAATAATAAATAGCAATTCCATTAATAATACGGATCAGTTTTTATTGGGAGGATATAATCTGATTTATGAAGAATAATATAATTAAGTTATATAGATCGTACTTTTGCTGTATCTATACTCATTATAAGTGATATTTGATGAATAAAATAAAAATTAAAAAATATTCGGGAGATTTGGTGGACTTCGATCTAGAAAAATTAAAGAACTCCTTGAAACGAACCCAGGCCAGTGATGATCTTATTCAGAAAATAGTTTTTGCCGTACAAAATAAATTGTACGATGGTATCTCTACGAAAGAAATTTATCGAATGGCATATAAGATGCTTAACAAGAGAATTTCAAAATCAAGTGCTTCAAGGTATAAGCTAAAAAAAGCAATTTTGGAATTGGGCCCAACAGGGTTTCCTTTTGAGAAATTTGTAGCAGCAATTTTAAGAGAAGAAGGTTTTCGAACAGAAGTTGGCATTTTTGTAAAGGGATATTGTGTATCACATGAAGTTGATGTTGTCGCCAAAAATGAAAGAAAACATTTTATGGTTGAATGTAAATATCATTCCCAGCAAGGAAGGGTGAATGATGTAAAAATACCTCTATACATTCAGTCCAGATTTTTAGATATTGATAAACAATGTAAAATTCAAGAAGGTGATAATTTTAAATTTCATCAGGGATGGATATTTACTAATACCAGGTTTTCATCCGAGGCCATCAAATACGGAGAATGTGCAGGATTAAAATTAGTGAGCTGGGATTATCCAGAAAATAACAGTTTAAGTGATCAGATCAATAAACATGGTTTATTTCCAATAACTTCATTGGTTACACTCTCTAAAAAGGATAAAGAGAATTTATTGAAAAAAGACTTTGTTTTATGTAAGGATATTTGTGATAATCCCGATATTTTGATCGAAGCGGGAATAGATAGAAAAAAACACAAAAAGATTCTTGAAAATGCACAAGAATTAAAAGAATTTAATCCTAATAATTAATAGGTGAAAATCCTGGTCGGAATTTTAGAATATCATTTATTCTTTGCTTCTATCCATTTTGATAAATACTTAGTACTCTGCAAGGTGTGATGCATTAATATGGCGCCGGTAATGTTATCCAATCGATGCTCGTCCAAATTCGTTTCAATATTTTGAATACAGTCAAAAAAAGTTTGTCCAAAGTCCTTTTTTGAATAGCATTGATTGATTATACTTATCCCGTTATTCTGAGCCCTTAGCCAGGTTTGTTCGTTGTTATATAGTTCTACTGACTTCCTTGCAAAATCTCTGTGATCGTCAGAGATATAGCCATTCCAGGGTTTATTATCATGCATGGCTTCGGCCCCAATTTTAGTGGTTACACTGGGTGTGCCGAATAGCATCGCATCAATTAATTTTCCTTTGAGACCTGCGCCAAATTGTAAAGGGGCTAAACATACCCTGGCATTTTTGAAAGCTCTTTCAGAACTATCTGCCCATCCTTTGATAATAAATCCTTCTTTTTTGTTTTGCAATTGCATTACTTTTTCTGTTACATATGCACCATAGACATGAATTTTTGCTTTTGGAAGTTCTTCACGAATTAAAGGCCATATATAATTCTTTAAATAGAGAAGTGCACTCCAATTGGGTTCATGTCTAAAATTTCCAATCGTCATATAATGGTCACGTTCGTTAAAATCGGGATACAAACTGAATTTAGAACTATTGATAGGCTCTAATAAAAAAGGTATATATAATAGCAGTGATTGATCCAGTTTAAAGGTTTCTAAGAGCAAATTATACTCGAATTTAGAAATTATTAAGGTCAGATCACATCGGTATATACTCGCCAGTTCTCGTTTTGCAATGTCGTTGACCAAATAATTTAAACCAATTGAATCGTTATTTTTAAGAGCTTCCTTGCGTGCAAATCGTAAAAAATGTAGATCTTCAGTGTCTAGAATTCTTAGGGCATTGGGACAATTTTCAGCTATCCTCCATCCAAATTGTTCTTCCGTATAAAATCTGTCAAATAAAACAATAGTAGGATCGATCTTAATTATTAATGAATCGAAATTTGAATTATTAACCTCTATTTCAAAAATGTCAATCCCTAATTCCTCCAGATCATATGAATTTACCGTTTTTGAGGTTGCGCTAACAAGGGTAATTTTGTATCCCCATTCCAGGAATAACTGTATCAACTGAATCATCCTTGTTCCTGCGGCAGTAGAATTTGGTTCAGGCCAGGTATATCCAATGATTAATAAGTTTTTATTCATTTCATCTGTTTAAAAATAATCATTTCTTCCCGGATAGCTATCGGGATGTGAAATATTTGATCATACCTCGCCCGTCCATGTCTGACGACAAGTCAAAGAGTGGGAGGGTTTATTCATGCTCGTTTCATATGATGAAATTTAATTTTGAGCAAAGACAGAATGAAGTATTAAATCAACCAACCTTTTGCAATTGTTTTCTTAGAGTACCAGAGTAAAAAGAAACCAATGGCGATTACCATAATTGGCATTATTATAGCACCGGGGCCAAAAATCTCCATGGCATTTACTATGAACATGATATAGATCATTCGAACTATAATTCCGATTAGAGAAATGATAAAGAAAGTTTTTGCTAATCTTTTACGCATAAGTAAAAAGATACAACCGGCAGTCCCACCAAAAACTGCAAAGCGAACGCTGCAATGGCCCATGAAGGGGTGGCTTGTATCAGCGCAAATTCCTCTTCAGTATACATGGCTCTAAAACTTTCTGTATTATACGCTTGTTGCAAATATTGATTTGCGCCTACTAAGTTCCATATTAAGGCTAAGGTAGAAATAATCCAAAAGCTGATATTAGGTTTGTTTTTTGAAGTTGACATAATTCTAAGTATTTATAGTTATTTTAATGTTAACAAGATAATGAAAATTATATTGAGTGAGATTAAATGTTAGAAATAACACCTTGATTATTAGAAACATTGTTTGGGGAAATATAAAATACGTACCAAGTCGGAATTAAGCTTGTATTTATAAAAAGTATTCTCACAATTGTAGGTTTGATTGGAACGACAGTTGTTCCATATGACATATTTTTACACATCTTCCCCGGTAAAGGAAAAATGGAAGAAAAAAAGTGATTTAAAATTAGCGAGAAAGGATACTTATATCTCTATTATTTTAGGAGGAATTGTATCTATGTCAATTATGATCTCCGCAACGGCATTTAGGGGAAATGAAGTAAAAAACATTATGGATTTTGCCAAAAGTACAGAACCTTTGTGTGGTAGTTTTGCAAAATATTTTTTGAGTATAGGACTGTAAGCAACAGGAATAATTTCGGCTATTACTGCGCTTTTGGGGGCGGCTTATATTACTAATAACTGTTTTGGATGGAATGCAAGTTTGAAAGATCTAAAATTCAGAGTATCTTGGTTTCTTATACTGATTATGGAGTGATTTTTTCTTCCTTACAATTAAGTCCAATAGAAGTGATCAAGTTTGCCCAGATAGCAAATGGCATCTAATTGCCGATTGTAGCATTGTTCTTATAATGGGTAGTAAATAAATCAATTATTTTAGGAAGATACAGAAACAAATTGGTTCAGAATATTATTTCTATATTTATCATTTTGATCACTATTGTTTTAGGATTTAAAAGTATTTTTAAAGTTTCAGAGTTGTTATAATGAATCAAATAGATATTAATTGTGATATGGGCGAAGGAATTGGTAATGAACGCGAATTGATGCCTTATATACAAAGTTGTAATATAGCCTGCGGTGGACATGCAGGAAGTGAATTGTTAATGAAGGAAATTGTTGCGTTGGCAATGAAGTATAAGGTTAAGATAGGAGCGCACCCATCTTATCCGGATATTGAAAATTTTGGTAGAAGGACAATGAAAATAAGTTCGAGTGATTTGTCACGTACCATATTGGATCAAATTGATTCCTTAAAAAGGATTGTTGTAAATTGTGGTGGAAGAATGAATCATATTAAAGCACATGGAGCTTTATACAATGATTTGTTGACAAATGAACAACTAGCAATTGAATATTTGAATATTATTGAAGTATATAAAAAGGATATAAAACTTTTTGTGCCCTATCAGTCAGTGATTGCAAGATTTGCTGTTAGGGATGGTTTTGAGGTTGTATACGAGGCCTTTGCGGATAGAAATTATAATAATGACTTAAGTTTGGTTTCTCGAAATGATAAAAATGCGTTAATAACAGATCCAAAATTTATGTTGCGACGTATTTTAGAAGTAAAAAATAGTGGAATAATTACAACGATTTTAGGTAAAAAATTGCCTATTCGTGCAGGTACATTTTGTTTGCATTCTGATAGCGAAAATGTTACAGAATGCATAAAGTATTTATATCAAAATCTTAATTAAATATCTTAGAGTTTGAGTCAGTATCAATTAAAATTTAAATCATTTGGCAATACTGCCATATTGATTGAATGGCCGCAAAAAATAGCCAAGGAAATTCTGGAAGATATCCGAATATTCTCTGATAGAATCGAAATCAAGAACATTAAAGAAATACAAGAAGTAAACTTTGTTTATGCTTCATTATTAATAATTTACAACCCTAATTTAACATCATTTCAAGATTTAAAAGAAAAACTGCAATTGTTGTATGATGAAGATTTTTTTGCGATGCAGAGACACCATACCTTATGGGAAATTCCAGTATGTTATGATGAGGAATTTGGCATAGATCTAAATTTTTTATCCACGGAAAAGAAATTGAACATTGATGAAATTATTTCACTTCATAGTGGTACTATCTACACCATATATGGCATTGGGTTTTTACCTGGATTTTTATATCTAGGCGGATTGGATAAAGCTTTATCTACACCTAGGAGAAGTACCCCGAGATTGGAAGTGCCTAAGGGCGCTATTGCAATTGGCGGGAATCAAACTGGCATTTACCCTCAGCATACTCTTGGAGGATGGCATATTCTGGGGAAAACTCCTGTTTCATTATTTAATGCCAGAAATGAGAAACCGTGTTTCGCTACACCTGGTGATAAAATAAAATTTAGACCAATATCAAGAGCTGAATTTGAGGTGATACAAATAGCTGAAGATACCGAGGTTTACGAACTTAAAAAGGAGTTGTATGATTAAAGTTTTAAAACCGGGGATTTATACTACTATACAGGATTTGGGAAGATTCGGATATAGGAATCAAGGAGTTCCTGTGAGTGGGTTTATGGATAGTATTTCGGCTGGATTTGCAAATGCCTTGTTAAATAATAATGCGAATGATGCATTAATGGAAATTACACTTTCCGGGCCAAAATTACTTTTTACAGCATTAACTAATTTAGTTCTTACGGGTGCTGAGATGTCACCTTTTCTAAATGACGAACCTATACAGAATTATAGGGTTTATAAGGTAGTTGATGGAGATATAATCTCTTTCGGGGAGCTGAAAAGAGGACTGCGCTGTTATTTGGCAGTTCATGGAGGTCTGGATTCTGAGATTGTGTTGAATAGTAAATCTTTTTATGAAGATATAACAACACAATTGTGTCTAAAAAAGAATGATGTTCTTTCTTATAAATCTGGAGTTAAGGAGGTAGAGAACCATGAATCCAACATTAAAATGATGTCTCAGTTTTATGATACCGATAATTTAGAAGTTTACAAAGGGCCCGATTTTGAATTGTTCTCCTCCAATGAGCAGGAAAGAATACTTACAGGTTCTTATACCGTTTCAAAGGACAACAACAGGATGGGCTACCAGTTGGAAGAAATATCTGTAGTGCATACCAAATCAATTATCACCAGCCCCGTTTTACCTGGTACGGTACAATTAACACCTTCAGGGAAACTAATTGTTTTATTGAAAGATGCACAGACCACAGGAGGTTATCCAAGAGTCCTTCAATTAACGGAAAAATCAATTTCGATTTTGGCACAAAAAAATGTCGGAGATAAACTGTATTTCGATTTGGTCTCTCTGGATGATTAGATAATAAAACAGATCTCTGCTAGGTATTCTTAGCCGGTATGTTTTTTAGAATTTCTAATAAAAATTTCCAAAACTTTTGTGTCGACCTAATGTTCAATCTCTCATCAGGAGAATGTGCGCCCTCTATTGTTGGTCCAAAAGAGATCATATCCATATCGGGATAATTAATTCCTAAAATCCCACATTCTAAACCAGCATGACAAGCAACAACCTTAGCTTTCTGATTAAAAATATCCTCATATAGGTTCTCCATAACTTTTAATATGGGAGAATTTGAATTTGGTTGCCACCCGGGATAGTCACCCGATAAAGTAACTTCAAACCCTTCATTCTCAAATGTATTCGTCAATTTACGAGTCAACTCAAATTTAGAGTCTTCAATAGATGATCTTGTCAAGCATTCAATTTGTATTGACCCGTTTGCTAAGGTCACTTTTGCAATATTGTTCGATGCTTCTACTAAATCAGGAATATCATCACTCATTTTATAGACGCCGTTATGGGCATTTTCAATTGCCCTGAGCAGGTTGCCCTGGGCCTCTTTGTTCATGGCACTATATGGGCAATCCAAGGGTGTTAAATTAATCTCTAAATTGGTTTCAATATCTTTGAAATTATTTTTTATGGTATTCGAAATTTTTTCAATTTTAGCAACTAGCCGAGCAGCATTTTCTGTTGAAATGACTACTGTTGCAAAACTTTCCCGGGGAATGGCATTTCTTAAACTACCACCTTTTATAGCAGATATTTGAATGATGTCCTCAATGGAGATCAAAATGGTATTCATTAATTTATTGGCATTTCCCAATCCTTTATGAATATCCATACCTGAATGTCCTCCTGACAAACCGGTTATTGATATTTGAAAGGCCTTACAATTACCACTAAGATTTTCTTCTTTATAATTTTTTCCGGCGGTTACATCAATTCCACCGGCACATCCAATATCAATTTCATCATCTTCTTCGGTATCCAGGTTCAATAGTATTTCACCATTTAAATATCCGTCTTCTAAGCCCATTGCTCCAGTCATACCTGTTTCTTCATCTATTGTAAATAATGCTTCGAGTGAAGGATGCGGAATGTCACTGGAAGCCAAAATACTCATAATAGCAGCAACACCCAGTCCATTATCTGCACCTAATGTAGTTCCATCTGCCCTTACCCAATCACCATCAATTAGCATGTTAATTCCTTCTGTTTCAAAATCAAACACAGTTTCAGCGTTTTTTTGATGTACCATGTCTAAATGCGATTGAAGCACCACGGTTTTACTATTTTCCATTCCGGCAGTTGCAGGCTTTTTGATTATTACATTTTGCACAGGATCTATTACAGTCTCTAAACCTAATTTTTTGCCAAATGCAACTATAAATGCAATAACTCTTTCTTCTTTTTTTGATGCCCTTGGAACTGCGTTGAGATCTGAAAAATTATTCCATAAAGTTCTGGGTTCGAGGTTTCTTATACTTTCATTCATATTTTATAATTAATCTAAATTAATAACAATATCTTCAATTGGTTTTCTTACTTTTTTAAGAGCTTTCATAGCGTCATCGTCTGCCCGGTGGCCTATTGGTAATAATAAAATTGATTTTAAATTTTTCTCATTCAATTGTAATACCTCATCAAATTTTTTAGCATTAAACCCTTCCATAGGGCAGGAGTCAATCTGTTCTAATGCACATACTGTCATTAGATTTCCTAAAATGATATAGGCCTGATAAATTGAGGATTTCTCGATGTCACCGGAAGTTTTACTCTTATAAATACCTTTTAATTCCTTTCTGAATTTTCCGACAATATCCTCGGATGTACCTCTAATTTCTTTCTCTAGATTGAACTTAGCATCAATGGTTTCATCATCAATTTTTGTATCAATACAAATAACAAGCAAATGGGAACAGGTGGTTATCTGATGTTGGTAGTAGCCATGTTCATGCAGTTTTTCTTTCAGTGGTTTATTTGAAATTATAAGAAGTTTAACCGGCTGGAGCCCAAACGAAGTGGCGGTCAGATTAAAAGCATTTTGAATAATTGACAATTGGGAATCTGTTACTTTCTTGTTCTCGTCAAACTTCTTGCAGGCATATCGCCACTCTAAGCTTTTGATGATATCCATAAATTTTTACATATAGATTTATATTTTATTTACATTTTCTAAAATAAGTACATGATATTAAATGACAATAATTAACTCAACGATTGCATGTTCACATACTTATAATAAGCACCTTTTTTCTTTAATAATGCATCATGTTTTCCTTGTTCCACAATTTCTCCTTTTTGCATTACAATAATTTCATCCGCTTTTTGAATGGTAGACAGTCTGTGTGCAATTACCACCGATGTTCTGTTTTCCATCATTTTCTCCAATGCTTTCTGAACCAGTTGTTCCGATTCTGTATCCAAAGCCGAAGTGGCCTCATCCAAGATCATGATTGGTGGATTTTTAAATACTGCTCTGGCAATAGAAAGTCTTTGTTTTTGTCCCCCGGATAAGCTGTTTCCACTATCGCCTATATTGGTATCGTACTTCTCAGGAAGATCTACAATAAACTCGTGGGCATTAGCAATTTTTGCCGCAGCTATAACCTCCTCTAGTGTAGCTTCATTCCCTCCTAATGTTATATTGTTTTTTACAGTATCATTAAAAAGAATAGACTCCTGTGTAACTAAACCCATCATCTCTCTCAATGATTCTTTTTTGATATCTTTTATGTTGACGCCATCTATCAAAATTTCACCCTTATTCACATCATAAAAACGTAGAATCAAATTGGCTAATGTAGACTTTCCGCTACCCGATTGACCAACCAATGCAATTGTTTTCCCTTTTGGGACTTTCAATGAAAAATCTTTTAGAACATATTCATCTTTATATTTGAAGGATACATTTCTTATCTCGATATCATGGTTAAAGGTTGGATCAGTAATACCATTTATTTTATCGGTTATCTCATTTTCTGCTTCTAATATTGCCATAATTCTCTCCGCTGATGCATTTCCTTTTTGCACACTAAAAATTGCCTTAGAAATGGCTTTGGCCGGATTTAAGATCAAATAAAAGAGACCAATAAAACCCATAAATTCCTGTGGCTTCATATCACCTTCCCCTAGTAGAACAATTCTACCGCCATACCATAAAATTGCTATGATAGTGGCTGATCCGAGAAACTCACTCATTGGAGAAGCTAAATTATTACGATGTAAAACGCTGTTCATCAGTCTATAAAATCTGCTTGTGGAAACTTGAAATTTATCTTCCATTTTACGCTCCGCTGTAAAACTTTTGATCACTTTTAATCCACCCAGTGTTTCTTCAATAAAGGATAAAAAGGTACCGGTTTCATTCTGGGCCAACAATGATTTTGCTTTTAATTTTTTGCTTACCGAGGAGATAATTATGCCGGATATGGGTAATAATATGAAAGCGAATAAAGTCAATTTAGCGCTCATTGCAAACATAGAAATTAAAGTAAAAACTATAGTGAGCGGCTCTCTAACAATTGCCTCCAAAGAATTTAAGAATGAAACCTCAATTTCTTGAACATCGGAAGTAACTCGTGCTATTGTGTCTCCTTTTTTCTTTTCCGAGAAATAGGAGATCGGAAGCTCAACTATTTTATTGTAAAGACTATTCCGTAAATCCCTAACAACACCATTTCTCAAAAAAGCCAGAACAAACAAGGCCAGATAGCGAAATAGATTTTTAAAGAAAAACATGGCAAAACTTATGATGCAGATAAGCAACAAGGCTCTTTCCACACCACCCGATTCTAAAGAAGCAGAGACATAATAATTTAAACTGTCCTGAGTATAATCGTAGATCCCTTTAACGCCTTTAAATATTGGTTTACCAGTCACCTTTTGCTCCTGACCAAATAAAATTCCCAATACAGGAATAAAGGCGAGCACTGATAGAACATTAAAAACTGCGTATAAGATATTGAAGAGTACATTAAGCCAAGCGTAGCCAGTGTAAGGTTTGGCAAAACGAAGTATTTTTTTAAAGTAATTCATTAAAATTCAGTGACCTAAAGTGCCAATTCTTTTATAATTCTTTTTATTTTGGCATCTAATTCTACTTCCACTTTACTAAAATCTTTGATATTGGATAGAGGTGCATTTGTGCTAAAATAAAATTTAATCTTAGGTTCTGTGCCACTAGGTCTCGCCGCGATTCGGGTACCATCTTCCGTTTGATAGATCAATACATTGGATTTTGGTAAATCAATTGTACTTTCCTCTTGGGTCAATAGATTTTTACGAATGGAATTATCATAATCAAAAATATATTTCACTTTCGATCCATCAACTTCAAGAATTGGGTCTTCACGTAAATCAATCATCATTTGTTTGATTTCATTAGCCCCTTCAATTCCTTTTTTAACAACAGAGATCAAATGTTCTTTGTATAGATCATGTTTTCGATATAATTCAAGTAATTCAGAATAAATGGTGCTGTTATTATTTTTAGCATCAGCTGCAATCTCACATGCAAGAAGAGTGGCAGAAACAGCATCTTTATCACGAACAAAATCACCCACCATAAACCCAAAACTTTCTTCGCCACCGCCAATAAAATCTTGTTTACCTTCTGCTTCTCGTATCATCTTTGCGATCCATTTAAAGCCGGTTAATCCTACCTTGGTTTCTACACCATAGTTTTCTGCAATTTTAATAATAAGAGGGGTTGAAACGATAGTCGACCCTACAAATTGCTTGCCATTTAGTTTGCCTTCTTTTTTCCATGTTTTAATTAAAAAACTACATAAAATGCTAAATGTTTGATTTCCATTCAATAATACCAATTCATTCTCCAGGTTGCGAACAGCAATTCCCAATCTATCACAATCGGGATCCGTTCCAATAACAATATCAGCCCCGATTTTATTCGCTAAATCGGTTGCCATTTTAAGTGCCGCAGGTTCTTCCGGATTCGGTGATTCGACCGTTGGAAAATTTCCATTAGGAGCTCTTTGCTCTTCTACAATATGAACATCGGTAAACCCTGCTCTGGACAGGGCATCAGGAATCAGAGTAATGGCAGTACCATGCAAATTAGTAAATACAATTTTAATCTTATCGCGATTTTTTGTGTCTGGTGCTGTAGAATTTTTTATCGCAGCATCAATAAATTTATCGTCAATTGACTTTCCTATGATTTCAATTAAACTATTATCTGCATTAAAATTGATATCTTCAAATTTCAAGGCATCAATTGCATCGATAATTTTATTATCATGTGGAGGAACAATTTGACCACCATCATTAAAATACACCTTATATCCGTTATATTCAGGAGGGTTATGAGAGGCTGTTAGCACAATGCCCACATCACACCCTAATTCACGAACGGCATAAGAAAGCTCTGGTGTAGGACGCAAATCTTCAAATAAATATACTTTAATGTTATTTGCTGCAAAAACTTCAGCCACAGATCTGGCAAATTCTTTACTATTATTCCTGCAATCATAAGCGATAGCCGCTTTACATTGTTTACCGGGATAGATTTTATGAAGATAATTGGATAGTCCTTGCGTATTTTTACCCAAGGTATATTTATTAATTCTATTCGTTCCGGCACCCATGATACCTCTCATCCCCCCGGTACCAAATTCCATATTTTGATAAAATCTGTCTTTTAGTTCCTTAGGATTAGTTTGAATCAAATTTTGAATTTCTTTTTGAGTATCTAAGTCGAAGGGTGGGCTCAACCAAAGTTTGGCTTTGTTTAAAATATCACTCATTGGTAATTAGTTTTAGAAAATAATAAAACAAAGATACGGGTTTTATAAATTAATTTTCTTCTCAATTGCGTATCTGTTTTGCTCTCTTTTAGAACGTAAAAATAGTTCACCTAAAAATCCTGCCAAGAAAAGTTGTGTACCCAAAAGCATAGCTACCAACGCAATATAAAACCAAGGATTATTCGTTATGAGAATAGCCGGTTCATTTCTATAAAGTTTGATCAATTTAAAAACACCCAAGAACGCAGAAGTAAAGAATCCAATAACAAACATTAAAGTCCCTAATAGTCCGAAAAGATGCATGGGTCTTTTTCCGAATTTTGTAAAAAAATTAATCGTAATTAAATCTAAAAAACCATTGATAAACCTGTCCACACCAAATTTAGTCGACCCGTATTTACGCGCTTGGTGTTTTACTATTTTTTCATCAATTTTTACAAATCCGGCATTTTTTGCTAATACAGGAATATAACGATGCATCTCGCCATGGACGTCAATATTTTTTATCACCTCTTTCTTATATGCTTTAAGCCCGCAATTAAAATCGTGAAGCTGCACTCCTGAAGTTTTTCGGGCCACAGCGTTAAATAATTTGGAAGGTATGTTCTTGCGAATTTTAGAATCATGTCGCACTTTTTTCCAACCTGAGATCAGATCAAAATCATCTTTCATTATTAAATCATAAAGTTCGGGTATCTCATCCGGATTATCCTGTAGGTCAGCATCCATAGTTATTATTACATCTCCGCTGGCCTCCTTAAATGCGGCATTTAATGCTTGAGATTTCCCGTAATTGATCTGGAATTTTATTCCCTTGACGGATTGATTTTTTATAGACAATTGTTCAATAACACTCCATGAAGTATCTGTACTACCGTCATCAATAAAAATTATCTCATAAGAATAACGATTGGATTGCATAATATCTACAATCCAATCGTGTAATTCATTCAATGATTCCTCTTCGTTAAGCAGTGGTATTACTACCGATATATCCATTTATATTTTATTAGATTAAATACTTGTTACTTCCTCATCCGATTTTTTTAAAATGGCCCCGGAAATCAATGAGATTATGAAGCCAAAAAAGACACTTATAATTAATGCAAATGCAGTAGTCATTGCTGGTGAGGAAAATTTCTCTACCACAGCCATTTGTTTTTCAATTTGTTCATCGGTAAAATCCGGAAAGCGTTCAATCAAGCCTAGTTCCTGAATTTCCATCATTTTATCCATATAATCAGGTTCAATATAATTTAAAAAAATAAAAGTATAAATTAGAGAGATAATAGCCCCAATTAGAGCAATTCCAATTCCTGTCTTTAATGCTTGTCCCATTTTTAAGAAGCCGTTGTTAAATTCTCTGAATTTTTTTATTCCTAAAAAGATAATAACAATCATTGCTATTATTCCTGGTGATCGCGTAAACCAATCTTGATCGTAATGCTTGTCCAGGGCATAAATAATTACACTGATTAATATTGAAATAATTCCTAAAATTATTCCATAATTTAAAGAGACTTTTTTTGGTTGTATAGGAAGGTTTTCCATGTTATATAATTTAAGTTTAAACAAATATACTTTATTTATGTTTACGATAAATTACAGGTTAAAAATACTTTTTAAAAAGTACTAATAATGGTTGGTAAATCGCAAAAGGGTTGTAAATTTGCAAGCGGCAAGTCCTACACAACCAGCTCCCTTTGAATCCTCCAGGGCGGGAACGCAGCAAAGGTATTAGGTTGTAGCGGTGTGATGTAGGTAGCTTGCCGTTTTTTTATCTGAAATTGGTTCAGGAACCTTCATTAGCTAACGACTCGTTTTTTGTATGAATATTTTTTTAATTATGATTACATTAAACCCCTTACCCAAATTACTTTCATATTTCTAAAATAATGCGATATTTGCACCTATGTCAAAAGTTGTTTTAATAACGGGCGCTTCCTCTGGAATTGGAAAAGTTACTGCTGAATACTTACTTCAAAAGGGTTATAAAGTGTACGGTACTAGTCGAAATCCAAAACCCGCTCTTTATAATTTTCCTTTAATACAATTAGATGTAACCGAATTAGCTTCCATTAAAAATGCCATTAAAACCATACTTAAGAAGGAAGGTAAAATAGATGTATTAGTAAATAATGCAGGAATAGGAATTACCGGACCTGTAGAGGAAACACCATCTGATGAAATTCGTAAAGCCTTTGAAACCAATTTTTTTGGAGCTATTGAAGTTATGAAATCGGTTTTACCTCAGATGCGAAAACAAAAATCCGGATTGATCATCAACATTACATCGATAGCAGGTTATACCGGACTGCCCTTTCGCGGAATTTATTCTGCGTGTAAAAGTGCCTTGGAAATCATTACTGAATCCATTCGTATGGAGGTAAAGGATTTCGGCATTAGAGTAACAAATTTGGCACCGGGAGATGTTGCTACGAACATAGTGGAAGGCCGGTATCATACCCCGGTATTTGATGAGTCACCATATAAAGAGGTTTATCAGATAAACTTGGACTTAATGAATAGTCATGTTTCTGAAGGTAGTAATCCAATCGAAATGGCAAGAGCTATCGAAAAAGTAATTGAAACATCAAATCCAAAGATTCATTATAAGGTTGGAAGTTTTATGCAAAAATTTTCCATTGTTCTAAAAAGGATCCTTCCGGACCGGGTTTATGAAAAACTGATCATGAATTACTACAAAATGTAATTAGTTAATGGGTGGATAGGAATGCTATATGTTTTAATTAGAAAAATCTCTGAAAGTTAGAGTTTATCTACGGAAAAATATTTTGACTGCCTAGCTAAAAAACCTTTTAACCTGAGTTCGAGCTAAGATTAGCTCGAACTCAGGTTTTTAAATAAATCAAGATTGTATTAATTAAAACCATTCTTATGATTTA
>PVMK01119313.1_pt1 | contig 37408 bp, 34 predicted proteins | sample 1853481 | NCBI WGS metagenome assembly PVMK01 (sample SAMN08533507, study PRJNA380276) | Marine sediment metagenome, whole genome shotgun sequencing project.
TTTATTAAGCAATAATCTCCGACCCACCCATATAAGATTTCAAAACTTTCGGTATTGTAATATGTCCTTCGCTATCTTGATAGTTTTCCAATACAGCAACTAATGTACGACCCACTGCCAGACCTGAACCATTCAGTGTATGCACAAGTTCTGGCTTACCGCTTTCTGGATTACGCCAACGGGCTTTCATGCGGCGTGCCTGGAAACTTTCAAAATTACTGCATGAAGATATCTCGCGATATTTTTGTTGGCCTGGCAACCACACTTCAATGTCATAAGTCTTGGCTGATGAAAAACCGATATCACCACCACAAAGCGTAACCACACGATATGGTAGCTGCAGTAATTGCAAAATCTTCTCAGCATGGCCTGTGAGTTCTTCCAGAGCAGCATAAGAATCTTCAGCTTTGACCATCTGCACCAGTTCTACCTTTTCGAACTGATGTTGGCGGATCATACCGCGGGTATCTTTGCCATAGGAACCGGCCTCACTACGGAAGCAAGGCGTGTGGCAAACATATTTACGTGGCATGGAATCTTGTGACAGGATTTGGTCTCTAACCAGATTGGTCACAGGCACTTCTGCTGTTGGGATTAAATATAAACCATGCTCTTCGATATGAAATAAATCTTCTTCAAATTTCGGCAGTTGCCCTGTACCCCGCAAACTATCTGCATTTACCAGATACGGCACATACAATTCGGTATAGCCATGTTCCTGCGTATGGGTATCCAGCATGAACTGGATTAATGCACGATGTAATCGTGCAATACCACCTTGCATGACAGAGAATCGTGATCCGGCGATACGCACACCTGCTTCAAAATCTAGCAGTCCCATTGACTCCCCCAAATCAACATGATCCTTGACCTCAAAATCAAAAACCCCGGGCTCACCCCAACGGCGGACTTCTTCATTATCATCTTCTGTTTGCCCTTCGGGAACAGAATCATGAGGAATGTTCGGTATACCCATGACGATCTCATTCAAATCATTTTGAACTTCATCGAGTTCACGTTCACTGCTTGTTAGATCATCACCTAATGTTGCGACTTCATCGAGTAGTGGCTGAATATCTTCGCCTTGTGCCTTGGCCTTGCCAATTTCTTTTGAACGCGAATTTCTTTGTTGCTGTAACTCCTGGGTCCTTACCTGTATTGCTTTACGCTTTTCTTCAAGAGTTTCAATGGCGGCAACATCAAGCGTAAACCCTCTTTTAGTCAACGCTTTTGCAACATCTTCTATGTCATTTCTTAATGCTTGTGGATCCAACATGAGTACAAAATCCTTATTTATTCTTATAAATTTATTTTTGCAGACCAGTAAACAATACAGCCAGGTTTAATTAATGTACTTAAATGTTCGATGATGGGCTTAACCTTTTCGGCAGTATCAAAAAACTCGATGACAATTGGCAAGTCCAGTGACATATCAATTAATGTTGATGAATGTACTTCACCTGAACTGCCAAATCCTGTGATACCACGAAATACAGTCACACCTTGCACCTTGCTTTCATCATGTAGATATTGCAGCAGTTCATGCATGTGTGCCTTGGCTTCATGTAAATATAACCTGACAATTCTAACTTCAGTCTCGTTCATACGTTTCTCCCAACAATCATGCCTATCCAACAACCCAAAATACACAGTGTCACGCTCAAAAGAATATTCAATGCAGCTTTCATTTGCTCGCCCGATTCGAGTAGATTTAATGTTTCAATAGAAAATGTTGAAAAAGTAGTGAAGGCCCCCAACAAACCAATCATTAAAGCTGCGCGCCATTCAACACTCACATCCATGCGTTCGATCATAAACACATAACAAAAACCCATTAACAGAGAGCCGACCACATTGACGGTTAATGTTCCGTAAGGAAAGCCTCTGCCTAACAGTGCATAAATGCCATTCGACATCCAGTAACGCATTAATGCGCCTGTGGCACCACCTGCTGCAATGTAAACTAACTGACTCACGTATTTGTAATTCCGTCCGAATCTATCAAGAGCCGTATTTTATATGATAAACAGCCTAATTACCTTTTTTAGCTTGTCTGTCCAGGTTCCTTAGTCTTGCCAGTTTTTCAGCAATCTTGATCTCCAGGCCGCGATCGACAGGATGATAATAGTGTTGTTCTTGCATACCTTCCGGGAAATAGTTCTCCCCTGCTGCATAGGCGTCGGGTTCATTGTGCGCATAGCGATATTCCTTGCCATAATCGAGTTCTTTCATGAGTTTAGTCGGCGCATTACGTAAATGTAACGGGACTTCATGGGATGCACTATTTTTAACATCACTCATGACGGTATTGTAGGCCTTATAAACTGCATTACTTTTGGCTGCACAGGCCAGATAGACAATCGCCTGGGCAATGGCCAATTCCCCTTCTGGAGATCCTAATCGTTCCTGAGTTTCCCAGGCATCCAGAGCAAGTCGCAAGCCACGTGGATCTGCGTTACCAATATCCTCAGAGGCCATGCGCACAACTCTTCTGGCAATATAAAGTGGGTCACAACCACCATCCAGCATACGGGCATACCAGTATAATGATGCGTCTGGTGATGATCCCCTGACTGATTTATGTAATGCGGAGATCTGGTCGTAAAAGGCCTCTCCACCTTTATCGAAACGACGCACGCCACCACCACTCACTACTTCTTCAATCAATTCGTCACTGATGGTGTTCCCTTCTGACAAATCAGAAGCGATCTCCAGAAGATTTAATGCCCTTCGCGCATCACCATCAGCAATTTCTGCCAGCTTCTGCATCGCTGAGTCCTCGAGTGTCAGGCCTTGAGTAGCGAGACCTCGTTCTTTATCTGTTAGCGCCTTCAATAATATGTCCTTGATGTCATCTATTTCCAGCGACTTTAAAACATACACGCGTACGCGAGAAAGCAGCGCGTTATTTAATTCAAAGGACGGATTTTCTGTCGTGGCACCAATGAATGTCACCGTGCCATCCTCGACATAAGGTAAAAATGCATCTTGCTGTGATTTATTGAAACGATGTGCTTCATCGACGAACAGGACGGTGTCTTTATTATAAATATCCCGATATTGCTTTGCCTGCTCAATCGCAGCACGAATATCCTTCACACCACTTAGCACGGCTGAAAGTGAAATAAATTGTGCCTCACATGAGTTTGCAATGATTCTGGCAATCGTTGTCTTGCCCGTACCGGGTGGTCCCCAGAAGACCATTGAGTGTAAACGACCATTTTCAATAGCAACCCTGAGTGGCTTTTCAGGAGCCAGAATATGTTGCTGACCGGCATATTCGTCAACCGACTGCGGTCGCATACGGTCTGCAAGTGGATGATAATCTGGATTTGATGTCATGATTGATGTCTGGGTTGATGTCAGGGGGCTAAGTTAACCGGCAATTCTCGCATTTTTCACAGTTGATTTGATTTCCGCCATTTTAAGTACTATCCCTATGGATAGAAACAGATGATTATCAATAGGGAGTTTTTTATGGATACTTCATTACATCTCGTCAAAGATCTTTTCCTGCAAATTGGACTAGCAAATGAGAACGCTGATATAGATAGTTTTATTCACAAAAATAAGGGTATCCCATCGGATACGCCAATTTGGGAGGCCGACTTCTGGACCCGTTCACAGGCCGATTTCCTCAGGGAATCGTACGATGAGGATTCTGACTGGGTTGAAGCTGTCGACCACCTGGATGCCCTGTTACGTGATTAATAAGCTAAGCTACGACTTTTCCCCAAAGATCGTAATCTCCAGAGGCTTCTATGAGTACCTTGACCTGATCACCTGGTTTTAATCCATCCGTATTTTCAATAATGACCTGTCCATCAATCTCTGGTGCATCGGCATGGCTACGACCAATCGCCTCATTTTCATTTATTTCATCGATCAATACTTCAAGTGTTTTGCCGACCTTGTTTTCCAGTTTTTGTGCGCTGATCTGATTTTGCTTTTCCATAAAGCGCTGCCAACGTGCCTCTTTGACTTTCTCAGCAACGGCATCAGGAAGTTCATTGGCCCTGGCACCATCGACATTAGAATATTTAAAGCACCCTACTCTATCTAACTGGGCCTCATCCAGAAATCCAAGTAACTCATCAAAATCTTCTTCTGACTCTCCCGGAAAACCAACAATGAAGGTTGATCTAATGGTGATATCAGGACAGATTTCACGCCATGCATTAATTCTTTGTAATGTATCTTCAGCGGCAGCGGGTCGTCTCATTAATTTCAAAATACGCGGACTGCCATGTTGAAAAGGTACATCCAGGTAAGGCAAGAGCTTGCCTTCATTCATCAAGGGAATGATTTTATCTACATGAGGATAGGGATAAACATAATGCAGTCGTACCCAGATACCCAGTTCACCCAGTGCCCGGCAAAGATCCATAAAACTGGAATCATAGGCCTGTCCATGCCAATCTCCAGACTGGTATTTAATATCAGAACCATATGCGCTGGTGTCCTGTGAAATAACCAGTAATTCTTTAACCCCTGACCTTGCCAATGCCTCTGCTTCTCGCATGACATCATCAATAGCCCTGCTGACGAGCCTTCCGCGCATGGAAGGAATAATGCAAAAACTACATTTATGGTTACATCCTTCCGAGATTTTCAGATAGGCATAATGCCTGGGGGTTAATTTGATCCCCTGTTCCGGGACCAGGTCTGTGTAGGGATCGTGTGCAGGTTTAGGTGCATGTTGGTGTACCGCGGCAACCACCTGTTCATATTGTTGTGGCCCAGTGACACTGAGGACGCCGGGATGTGCCGCGCGGATCTGGTCTTCATATACGCCCAGACAACCGGTGACAATCACCTTGCCATTTTCATTGATGGCTTCACCGATTGCCACCAGGGATTCGTCTCTTGCACTGTCAATAAAGCCACAGGTATTGACGACAACTACATCCGCACCGTCATATGAATTGACGATATCGTAGCCATCAACGCGTAATTGCGTAAGGATACGTTCCGAATCCACCAGTGCTTTCGGGCACCCGAGACTGACAAAACCAACTTTTGACACAAATTTATCCTGATTAGCTGTGAATGCTGTTATTGAGGCGAGGCATTCTACCGGAGAGCTTGTGCTGAGGCTAAAAAATATGCCAAGAAATGTTTGATTCGGGGGACAAATCTATATACTCTGCGCACCTTCTGTAGCATCAGTCTACGCCGGATTAGCTCAGTTGGTAGAGCACCCGCCTTGTAAGCGGAAGGTCGAGAGTTCGAGTCCCTCATCCGGCACCATTCCAATTTTCACCCAGAAAACACGAAACATACACATCAAATAGACTGTGAACTCTCGGTCATAATTATCTGGTCAAGAGCTGACATTTAGTTACTAATTCTTGTTCCCGTCACTCATCCTTCTTGTCCAGAAGTGAAGCGAGATCATCAAGAAGATTTTGACTATTACTATCAAACTTATTTTTTTTCGCCTCACGTTCAAGATACAACTCCAGTCGCTCACGCATATCCTTCCCGGTATTGGATGGCTCATTCTTGTCTTCCATTACAGTGCTTAGTTCATTTTCTACTTCCTGTTGTGCAGTGATCCCCTTGTCCTGTTTCCACCTGGTTTTTTCCATCGCAAAGTTTGCATCTTCTATACTTTGTTTGACATCATTTATATCTGCACTGCCATGCAATAACATTTCCTGCGTTGTATTCAACTTCGTTTTGATCTCTACTTCTTCACCCGTAGTTGAAAGTTGTGCACTTAGCTTATGTATCTCGGTAAGTATTCTGGTCTTCTCCACATCAACATTTGTTTGAGCCTCTTCCTTGGCTGCCAATGCTGCCTGACTATTTTTTAATTCCTGTTGAATCTTTTCCATATCTGCCTGTAAACGTTTTACTTCCTGTTCATGCATCTCCACATATTGCATCTTATAAGCTTCAATGATCTTCTTTGATTCTGTTTGTGATCCTTGCAAGGCATCATTCAGGATATAGATCTGTTGTCTCCTGGATAACTGTTGAGCTAAAGCGTTAGCTACAGACTCCTTGAGTTCTTCTTTCTTTAGCTGATCCTTGCGCAAGTAATCGGAGACACCTGATCGGAGAGCCCGCACCTCGATTTCTTCATTACCTGCACCGGTAAGCATGATGGTTTTTGGAAACAGGAGGTTATCATAATTGTCCTGCAGGATATTAAGACCGGTAACACCATCAAGTTGGAGATTGTAATCCAGTAACAGGACATCAAAGTCTGACCAGTTAAAATTGCTGTCGGGTACGCCCTGCCCTAGTGGATCGTGTTCAACTACTTCAATATTCTGAAATTGGCTGGTCAGCCAGTTCCGCAGAAGCTTTCTATAATCACCATCATCATCAATGATCAATATTTTTCGTGTGGATTCCAGGTTATCCATAATTTCTTTCCGATAGTAAGTCCTGAATATAATAGCGGCTTTGTCGGCTATCTGCCAGGCATGTGCAGGTTTAAGGGGGTGTATACCTGAGAATCATTTTGTCTTTTGATTGACTGACCTCCAGTTTCTTAAGAAAGGACATTAACATCCTGGCGACTTTTAATTACTATGGCGAATACATTTTTTATCTCAATATCACCCAGCCTGACTGAATCAAGTGTGGTCTTCCATCCTTCTCCTTTTATCCCTCCAGCTAGACCTACAGTTATTCTGTCCTTTTTATGCAGACGTATATTAAGACGCTTGGCGTCTTTTAAAGTTAAGGCCACAGCCGTCGCACCCGTATCTACCTGGAAACCGGTTTTCTTTCCATTAATGAACCCGCTTATGTAATACCCAGATAAGCCAATAGCAGGAACATCAGTTAAAGGTATTGTAACTTCATCCTCAAGTGCTATGCTTTTTTTGCTTTTTTTCTTATAACGATAACGCTTGCCATGTCCCCTTACGAGCACCTCATTCCTGTTGAATGAAAGCACCTCGATGCCCTCTTTACTCTTTTGTCCTCGAGCCAGAATCCTGTTGTGACCATTCACTTTAATCACTACTTTATTCCCAGCCAGAGAACCGTTGTAATATATCTTATGCTCAGCATGCACCCCCAGAGGAAGTGATAAAGCCATCAGTAACACAAGCTGTAAGAATAATCTGAAGGAATTATGAGAAATCATTTTTTGTCAATATTTCTATATATTTTTATCAAGTATACTTTACCCAAACTATAAAATTATAGCTTTATTTGAGAATGTCAGTGCTGCCTGTAGCAGCGCTACTATCTAACGTATGTAACGATAGAAATAAAATGACAGATGGAGCCGGTTAAAACAAACAAGTGCCAGATTCCATGTGCGTGACGAAGTTTTTTCTGGATATCCAGCACATAAAATACAACACCAACCGTGTAGGCAATACCACCCGCCGTCAACCAGAGCACACCAGCAACAGGTATGGCTGCCCGCAACTCAGAGAAATTCAACGTACAAATCCAGCCCATAACTAGGTAAATCAACACCTGTAACCATTCAATACGTTTTGGAATAAATATATCCAGTAATAAGCCAATCACAGCCAGTGTCCAAACCAGAGCCAGCATGATCAGGCCATTATGTTCACGTAGCGAAACCAGCATATAAGGTGTATAGGTTCCTGCGATTAACAGGTAAATTGAAACATGATCGAGTTTCTGGAATATTTTTTTAAGCTCGGGGGGGTGAAAACTGTGATACAGAGTGGACATGGTGTACAGCAGAACCAATGTAAGGCCAAAAATACTAAAGCTGATGATGAGCAGCGGGTTGTGCTCCTGGATACTGATGGTTAGTAATGCACCATAGCCAACCAGGGCCAGGACGGCGCCAACCAGGTGGGTAATACTGTTTAATTTTTCACCGTAGTACATTAATGGAGCTCATCCTGTTACCAGGTCAACCATTTCAATACAAACCTGTTTTCATGCCTGACGAATACCCTTCGTATTTCATCTGCAATGATAATTGTTATAGCAAAAGGAATGCTTAAGGTAAGTTGCCAGAGTTCAAGTGGCGCAGTACCAAAGAACGTATTCATAAATGGAACATATGAAATTAATGCTAATAATGATAGTTCTGTAGCAATACCCAGTAATACTAGCTTATTAGCAAGAATTCCTACCGTAAGTATACTTTGCCTGCGTGTTCTGCAGATCAGAACATCAGCCACCTGACAAATTATTATAGAAGCAAAGAATGCAGTGATTGCCGTTCTGTATAAGGGGTCTGTTGCAGCCAATGACTCTCCCCATTGCCATCCGCCATCAAGCAGGACAACAAAGTAACTAAAGAAGCCGGCGGCGGCCTGTATCATGCCGACGATACCGTAACTCATAAAGAGAAGATTACGTGTTAATAGCCTCTCATTCCTGGATCGAGGTGGTTTATTCATGACGTCTGTTTCCGGTTTTTCTGCGCCCAGTCCCAGGGCAGGCACGATATCGGTGCCAAGATCGATAGCAAGTATCAGTACCACGGTTAGAGGTAAAGGGATATCCAGAAGCACATAGGCTATAAAGGGAAGGATCTGGGGGATATTACTGGTTAATATATAGGCAATAAATTTTTTAATGTTGTCAAAAATAGTTCGGCCTTCCTCAACGGCCGTCACTATGGTTGCGAAGTTATCATCCATTAACACCATATTACTTGCTTCCTTGGCTACATCCGTTCCCATTAAGCCCATGGCAACGCCCATGTCTGCATTTTTAAGTGCAGGTGAATCATTTACCCCATCACCAGTAACGGTAACGACCTGACCTTTTTTTTGTAGCGCTTTAACAATTTGTAATTTTTGCGCTGGTGTAATACGCGCAAATATCAATTCTTTTTCATCCAGTACTTTAGACAAGCCCTCTTCATCCAGTGCTGATAAATCATCTCCCTGCAGTATTTTTCCACCATCTGTAAATAAACCAATCTGGTTGCCTATGGCTTCTGCGGTAGGTCCAAAATCACCCGTCAACATGAATACCCGGATTCCAGCATTACGGCACTTCAGTATTGCCTCGGGAACTTCCGGTCTTGGTGGATCAAGCATGCCGACAACGCCAACAAATACATAGTCATCACAAGCAAGCTCATTATTGTTGCTGTTCCTGTATGCCAATGCCAGACCTCGTTCGCCACGTTCTGCCAGTAACATATATTGCTCAACAATCATTTCACGATAGTGATCTGTAAAAGGTACTTTCTTGCCATCAACATGAATTCGATCACACATATTCATCACGACTTCTGGCGCCCCTTTCAAATACGCGTGATAATGATCATTGTTAGGTGATTCATGGACTGTGATCATATATTTGTCATCAGAAGTAAACGTTTTCTCACTAAAACGTTTGGTGTGGACAATATCCTTGATAGATTTTATTTTATTCCCGTATGCAAGCAGGGCTATTTCAGTTGAATCACCGCTATACTTTAATTGACTATCGAGATGTGCGTTATTGCAGAGAGTCATGATTCGGCGTGCAATATGTAACTCAGGTTCTTCTGATATATCCGGATCAGTTATATCGTGATGATGGCGATTTATAATCAATGTGTTCACACTGATCTTGTTCTGGGTAAGCGTGCCAGTCTTGTCAGTGCAAATAACAGTAGTGCTTCCCAATGTTTCAACACTTTCAAGATTTTTTATAAGCGCATTTTTACGTGCCATTCGCTTGCTTGCCATTGTCAATGCCAAAGTAACAGTAGGTAACAGGCCTTCTGGTACATTGGCAACAATAATACCTATGGCAAAGATCAGGCTGCTGATTTCTCCCTTACCAATGGCAACACTGACAATATAGAATGTGACCCCAAGAAATATGGCGATGCCGCTTATTATCTTGATGAAATATTTAAGTTCCTTGCCTATAGGCGATTCTACTTTCTTTGTTTGTTTGGTTAATTTAACAATTTTTCCAATCTGGGTTTCCATGCCCGTGGTACACACAATAGCCTTGCCATTTCCACTTTGTACCAGGGTGCCAGAAAAGACCATGTTTTTGCTATGATAAATATTCTCATTGTCGGCATCCATTTGTAACTGTACCGGTTCACTTTCCCCCGTGAGGCTACTCATATCAACTTTTAACTGGTTCTCACGTAGCAACCTTCCGTCTGCAGAAATTTTATCTCCTTCATAAAGCAGCATAATGTCACCGGGGACAACCTGTTTGGCATTAATCTGGTTAACCTCACCATCACGTTCTATAGTGACCATAGTGGGTAACATCTTTTGAAAGCTTTCCATGATCTTTTCACTTTGATATTCCTGCATATAAGTGAAAGCGGCATTCAGGAGTACAACAGCATAAAGCGCACAGCCAATGTAGAAATTGCCCTGGCCCGGATCCAGGTAATCTGCAAAGAATGCCAATCCACCACCAACCATAAGTAGCAGTGCAAAGAAATTCTTAAACTGTAAAAGAAATTTTATATATTCAGGAATTTGTCGACGTACGCGTAATTCATTAAGACCAGTTTCTTTAAGACGCCTGTCTGCTTCACTGTTGGATAGTCCTTTAAAACCACTTTTTAACTGACTGTATAATTGTTCCAGAGGGATCTGGTGCTGATTATTCATACAGAGGCAATACTAGGTTTCGCTTTAAGTATAATGGCAGGTAACAACAGCAGGTTCCCAATCAAGGCAACTAACATGGCGGTTCCAACTAATAAGCCAAAATAAATAGTTGGTATAAAATTAGACAGGCCAAGAATTGCGAAGCCAAAAACAATGGCTACCGAAGTGTAGAACATCGCTTTGCCTATTCCTCCGTGGCATCTTTTAATGGCAGACGGGTAGTTCCTGTCTGTCAGATATTCGTATTTTAGTCGATGTATATAGTGAATCGTGTCATCGACTGAAATACCTATGGTTATTGATGCAATGGTAATCGTCATCATATCAAGGGGGACACTCAGCCATCCCATAATGCCAAGGATTAATACCGCAGAAAATATGTTTGGAATAATCCCGATCACAGCCAGTATGAAACTACGGAACAGAAAGACAAAGGTTATGAATATTGCCAAAAATACTGCCCCGAATGTCAGGATTTGTGAGCGAAATAAACTTTGCAACATATTGTTGTAAAGAACCAGCATACCGGTCAGGTGAACCTGACTATCTTCGAAATGCATTTCATTAACAAGAAATTCCCTGATACCAGCTAGCAGTTGTTTTCGATTTAAGGAAGGATCAGATTCTATGGCGCGTACACTAAACCTGGTCTGGTTTGAATCTTGAGATAAATACGGATCGATCAGGTCATTTGCAATATCATCAGGAAGGCGCTTGCGAAGCAAGGCCAGTTCAAATTCATCCAGTGGCTCACCATTCAGTCGTTCAATAATTTTTATAGCGGTTGCTATAGATAACACTTTTCCTGTGATGGAGTAAGACTCAAGATGTTCGTGAACAGATTGTATTTTTTCCATCATCTCTGGATTCAACCAGTAATTGGGTTTCACTGGTTCATTTAATGGATCTGCAAATAGATTATCAAATTCACTGGTCTCTTCGGACAACTCACGTTCTAACTGGTAGAAGTCCTGATCTGGATCAATAATAACGTCAAACGGTGTCGTACCTCCCAGTTTTTGATCAATCACCATCATGCCCTGATATATTTCAGTCGATGATTTAAAATTATCAATAAATCTATTTTCAACTTTAAGTCGAGAAATTCCGGCACCCACAACAATCATCAACAAAACACTTATAAAAATAATTGTCCACGGAGTATTACGTACAAGTTGGGCGACCCACAAGGTGAACCTGCGGGTAAAGTCCTGTGATGGCGGCACAGCTGCTGCAGGTAATAAAGCAATACTGGCAGGAAAAATCAGAAAACTGACAAGGAACGCCATGCCTAGCCCTATTACCATTATCCAGCCAAAATCAATAACCGGGCCTATCTTGCTGACGATTAATGATGCAAATGCCACAGCGGTAGTTAATATAGTGTAAAAACAGGGTCTGACCATTGATGCAACAGTATCGCGAATAAGCATGGACTGTGATTTTTCCGGAGAGACAATCTGCAGATCCCGAAATCTGACAATTAAATGAATCGTCAAAGATAAAGTCAGGATAAGCAGAATCGACAAAAAATTAGACGAAATAACCGTGATACTCCAGCCAGAAAAACCCAGGAACCCGATCATCAGTATCGCGGTAGTTACACAACAAAGTAACGGTATCAATACCCAGCGTGGCTTACGAAAAAAAAGCATTAGAATAAATATCAGAAAAGTAATTACGCCAACTCCGAAGACAACAAGATCGTGACGAATAAAGCGAATCATATCGACGGTTATCATGGGTATCCCGCCTAGAAACAATTTTGCGTGTTGGCGTTCTGAATTCATTATTCTACGAACGGTTTCGATATCCTTCTCTCGTTGTTTCAAGGCTGCTCTATTGTGATCCTTAATCTGCTGTAAAATATTTTTAAGTTCTTCTGCCTCTTCATGGTTAAGATCGTGTTGACTGGATTGCGCCCGTAATCTGTTACGATGTTTTACCAGGTCGAAATATCTTTCATCAGTATAAAAAATAACTTGTATTGCGGTCGTTCTGGCATCACTACTCACAATCAGGTCACGGTAAAATGGATTGGTCAGAAATTCCTTGCGGGCCAACGCCATGTCCATATCTGGTGATTCGATTGTTTCAAGGTTATTCCCTAATTCGGATAGTTTTACTCCAAGGTTGTAAATAATGGGAACGTCAAGAATAGATACAACAGATTCGACAGAATCTATCTTCAGTAATTGTTCGCGAAGTGATTTTATACCATTGAGTGATTCTGCCGAGAGAAAATCATTATCAGGTGTGTAGGTAATGATAAGAAATTCATCTGTGCCATACTGTTCACGTGTTTGGCGATAATATTCAAGGCTATTGTCATTCTCCAATACCAATGACTCAGCAGATGCGTCAAGCTCAAAATCAAGGGCATAAAAACTCGCCAACAGAGCCAGGACAGCGACAAGAATCAGCACCGCCCATGATTGCTTGAATACAAGGTAATTGTAAAAGGCAGTTAAACGCATCATCCGTGTGTACGGAATTACAGAAAATTCAATACTGTATATATAAGCATACTCTGTGAATCGTATTTAACGCTTTTGTCGTTACACTCCTGAAAGCTGTCAATGAAAGCCTGAAGTCCTTTTTTATGGATCTCGCTTTGAAAGGTGCCGTGATAACTCTTCAGTAAACTAATACCTTCCACAACAAGATCGATCACCTTCCAGCCATATTCACCTGAACGCACAGGATATTCTATGAAGAATGGTTCTTCGCCTGGTCGGGTGATTGTTTGTTTAACTATAACCACACCCTCTTCTTCTGCGGGCTCTGTGGGTTGGTATACGATTATCTTGTCATCAAAACCAAGAAATATATCCGCGTACCTTCTGACCAGAAGATTCTTGAATCCATGAATAAAACAGATTTGTTGAGATTCATTAATTTCATGCCAGTGCTTACCTAACACCAGATGCGACATCGTGGCAAAGTCAAAATGCGGAACGACCAGTTCCTCAACGATCACCTGAATGTATTTTGGATTTGATTCAAGCTTGTCCCGGTCCGTGTGCAGTCTATCCAGTACTTCCTGTGTGGATTCCCGGACGGTCTCCTCGGCTGTCATTGTCAGTGCGGATACCTGATGTCCCGACAGTAGCAGGACAGACAGGATTAAGAATAGTCTTGTGATACAGATCATAATAATTTCATCCAGTGTTTTTTTCCCAAACAACGGACAGTCTGCTCTAATCCTGAGCTGGCATTAACTCTGGTCTGTCTGGCCCTATGACACCGTCGTGACGTGCTTTCAGGTAGCCATAAATATTAAGTACATGTGCCCTGACCAATGGATTGCTCTTCCATTGCGGCATCCTCTCCAACTCTCCACTATCACGTTGTGCATCTTTCATGACTTCGGCCATGATAGCGTTAGTCATATCGGTCCTGTCACCAACCGGCATTGAATATCGGTGAAAAACCTTGATGGTGAATTCGACAGGACTTAATTTTTCTATGCTTTTTGTCAGGTCTGGTGCCAGTTCAGTCCCGCTTCCACCTATCCCGTGACAACCCACACAGGTATTATGAAACAGACTCCAGCCAATAAATGTTGAAGCATCGACCTTGCCATCCTCAATCCAGTAATATTCTGTGATGATACTGGTGCTGGATTTTTCACCTGCCAGGGCTGAATTGATCAATCCAACAGATAAAAATATTGCCAGACCCAGATTAATCAAACTGACTGAACATAATCTCTTTTTCATGACATCCATCCTCTATTGAAAATATCGTAGTGTGAACCTTGTTTATAATTATACTCGTAATAGTAAGGGCGCGTTTGACCTAGATCAAGTCTAAGAATGTTTAAAAAATACCTGAGGAATCATTTTAGTTCTGACCCGTAGTGCACCTGGACGACTGTCTGCTTAATATTCAAATCTGATATTCAGGCAGAAATAATGATTAAAAATTTCCTTGTCTCAAATTAATTAAGACAATGACCATTTTAATTAACCGTGACTAATGTGTCGTTTATACATAGAATCAGCGAAATGTATGTACTCGGCTGAAATAGTTTTGGAAAAACCAGATATCACAAACAGAAAACCTGTTGCAATTGGTGTTAAAAAAGGCAAGAACTACATGTGCTGTACCTGTGGTAAAAGCAAGACTCAACCATTCTGTGATGGTTCACACGAAGGTAGCGGATGTAAACCGTTCAAATACACGGCAACTGAAGATACAACAGAATGGTTCTGCTCATGTAATGAAACATGCGATAAATCATGCCCCATGATGAGTACGGTAGATTCGGATATAAAAATCCGTACCTGATTATAAAAAACACCCTGGATATCAGCTTCTCTGATTCCGTTTAATATCTCTACGCGAATTATTACATTTGCTGGATAGAGACAGGCTGGTTATTTTTGATATCAACTTCCAAATAAATAAGTTGCAGCTTGATAAAAAGCGAAGCTGGTTAGCCATGCCAAAAGCAGTGGCCACGCAACTGCGATTGTGGTGAATGACCAGCTTTTTGATTCCTGTTTTAAAACAGCCACAGTTGACAAGCAAGGCGTGTAAATTAAAACAAATAGCATGAAGCTATAAGCTTGTATCCATGTAGTTGTACTAGCGACAACGCCAGCCAGATTATCTGGATCAACAGCATAAATCACAGCCATAGCACCCAGTACAATTTCTTTTGCGACAAATCCAAAAATCAATACAACTGTCATCAGTTTGTCCATGCCCAGTGGTTCAAATACCGGTGCAAAGACATCAGCTATCCTTCCGGCCAAGGTTTCGCTACTGGCAGGTACTGCATCAAATGGATAGTGTGTCAGGAACCAGACAAGAACCACACCCAAAAGAATATAACCACTGGCTTCCCTGATGAAATACCATGTTTCTCTCCAGCCATGTAACAACATTTGTTGCCACGTAGGAAAACGATAAGGCGGTAACTCTAACAAGAGTGGTTCACTATTAGGTAATCTGTTCCTGTAGATTGCTGCAGTCAGAAATGCAGCACCAAAGCTTGCAAGATATAAAGTAAATAAAACCAAAGGCGCGGCTTGTGGACTGAAAATGGCAGTGGTAAGAAACACAAATACCTGTAAGCGTGCAGAACATAATGAAAAAGGAATGATCATCATGGTTAATAGACGCAATCCTCGTGAACGCATCACCCGTGTACCCATTAATGCAGGCACATTGCAGCCAAAACCCATTAATTGCATCACAAAAGAACGACCATCCAGTCCGAGTTTTGACATAAAGGCATCCATAAGAAAGGCGGCTCGCGCCAGATAACCAGAGTCTTCGACAACAGCCATACATAAAAAGAACATGACAATGATCGGCAAGAAAGATAGAACAGTGCCTACCCCATTATAAATACCTTCAATCAGAAAACTTTGAACAATGGGATTAAAGCTATCTATCACATGAGTAATCTGGGATTCCAGTATGACATTCAATAACCAGGCAATGCCATCCTGTAGCGGTGTGCCAATTGTGTAGACGAACTCAAACATTAACAGGATGGCCAGGAAAAATAACGGCAAACCAAACCACGGATGTAACAAAACCTTATCCAGTTTATCTGTCAAACCGCCGGATAACTCAATCGGCACATTGACACATTTTGTCATCAAGTTTTCGAGCCTGGCTTCAAGTTTGTCATCGACAAGCAAAGTTTTCGTTTCTTTGACAGGAGAACCTTTTTCCCTGGTCAATGATTCTCTGATTAATTCCCTGGCCTGCTTTATCCCCTGATTGAATTTTGCACTCATCAACGTCACTGGGGTGCCCAGTTCTGAAGTCAACCTGTCCGTGTCTATTTTGATTCCATGCTGCTGCGCTTCATCATGCATGTTTAATAACAGCACCATGGGCAGATTTAGTTCCTGTAACTGTAGTACAAGTCCCAATTGTCTGTCCATTTGTGATGCGTTACCTATCACGACTAATAGATCCAGATCTGTATTTTCAATAAAATGACGAGCGACTTTTTCGTCTTCGCTAAAACCATGTAAATTGTAAATACCGGGCAGATCGACAACCTCTACCATCTCTGATCCTTCCATGATCTTTGCTGAGAGTAATTCAACGGTAATGCCTGGCCAGTTACCAATCTTGGCACTGGCACCTGTGAGTCGATTAAAAAACGTGGATTTCCCTGTATTCGGCATCCCTAAAAGGGCGATACGTTTCATGAATAAATACTCTTCACGGGATAAATAGATAACTGCTGTAGGGAAAGACGGTTTGCCATGATGACAAATGAATGTTTAAACAGGGTTATTTGGCAAGATTAATCAGGTCTGCCTGTTCCGGTCTCATTAATATGTCTGTATGACCCACACGTACCTGCAAAGGGCCACCCATGCAAGCTCGCCGGATTACGGAAACTTCCTGACCTATGCGCAGGCCCAGGCCATTGATCCTGGCCTTGAGGGCTTCATCTGCAGTCACAGAAATTATTTTCGCAATTTCACCTGCCTTTAATAAATTTAATGTCATTGACCACTCTTAATATTAATGAGAATTGTTCTCATTCTCACATAGAAATACAAGTGGGTCAATAGCTGCGGTGCAACAATAATAATTACGGCAGCTTAAGATATTAATGCTATCTCTTTGTTTTTACTGATAATTGAAAAAGTATTGTGGAAATTAATCATTTAAACCTAGTGGATCAGATGGGTCTACCGCAGCATTAAAGGGTTTGCGACGCTCGATATCTGTTAACTGATAGACCTTACCTATCCAGTTATTAATTACAGCCTCGGCGCTGTCATGCCAGGTATTATCGACATGAGGTGCGATTAAATCCTCAGGAAATGCCGGAGGATTTTGATTTTTGTTTCGCGCACTGATTATTTTCTCTAAATATTCTTCAAGAATGGCGCGTGACTGTAATGAAAAATAATTTTCAGGTATCGGTGGATAATCATGTGTTTCAGCATGAATGTATCGCCCTATTTCACGTTTATATTCTTTCAATAAACTGATGGAGTCGTATTCTGGATGTCCCTGGAAAAAAACAATGCGGAATCCATCCTCACTTACTGCCAGATGTACACCAGATTCTTCGCTCTCAACCAGGATTTTTAGATTAGCCGCTGCAAATTGATCCCTGTTTACCTCATTAAATCTTGAGTGTGGTACATCAAAGCGTGTATTGACTCCGGAAACCAGAGGATGTTTTTGATCAGTCACTCGATGTGAATACACACCCCATTTTTTTTCGGTCAAGGGATTTCGCTTTTGTTTATAACGGAACTGCAAAACTGCGTGCGTTGCCAGACATGAACATAAAGTTGAAGTTACATTCTCATATGCCCAATCAACGATCTCGTTAAGCGGCTTCCAAAATGCTTGCTCAGATAATTCAGAACCAGTGACATTGGCGCCAGTGATAATTAAAGCATCTAGCCCTTCGTCTTTAATTTGTTCGAAGGTTTTATAATATTTATCTACATGTGCCTGACCTTCTGGCCCACGCTCTAGTTCCTTGAGCGTAAATGGATGAACATAGAACTGGGCGATTTGATTGCTTTCTCCAACAAGTCTGAAAAACTGACGTTCAGTAGCTGCCAGAGCCTTGTCGGGCATCATGTTCAACAGACCGATGTGAAGCTCACGGATGTCCTGATGTTCTGCCTGGTCACGCGCAATCACAGTCTCCCCTTCCTGTTGAAGTCGGACAAAACTGGGCAATCTGGTATTTGCTACTAATGGCATCTTTTTACTCTCATAAGGCTTTTATATTTTCTATCGATCAAGGACATGAGTAATCAGTTCCAGGAAATCATTTTCATTTTGTACCGCGGCAACTTCTTCAGTGCTAATGGTGTAACCATATTTATCTGCAATCGCTTCATATCTTGGTATGCGTGAATAAAATAAACGCGGGAACACCCATTTGACAAAATCATCTGGTTCAATCAAGGCTACATACTCAAAATTCTTTTCTGACATATAAGCCGCCAGTTGTTCATCCAGAAATGATTCTCGATAGTAAAGCGGCTTTGGCGAACCCTCCGCGCGTTTGATTAATTTCTGTTCATCGGTTTTTGATGCCTTGATATACAGGATCAGCGTGTTATCTGATAGTGCTTTAAATACTTCTACATCATCAAGTTCACACAGACTACCACCCGCATCATTTATAAAATGGTCATAACCATAGACCTGGTGTGCTTTCTGTATGAATTCCGGCACATCTTTCATGGTGGCAATTTCTGCCTGGCGATGTAATTCCTGCCGATGTTTAAATTCAGGCAGAGCTAGCCCTCCCGCTTCAGGGTTTCCCAGTTTACCCAGAAACGTTGAGACAGGGTTTAGATTGTCCACAGTAATATTGTTACGTAGATGCAGGGAATCTGTACGCATAAGATCTTTTAATAAAGGAATATGCATCAGCTTTTGTTTAATATTATCCAGGATAGGTTCGTCCAGATAACGCGTACCAATACGATAATCACCTGAATAATGAAACCAGTGATGCTGACGTAACATGCAGGCGAGACGCGTCTTCCCTACCCCGGACATGCCGAGCAAGGTGATCGCTTTTTTATTCCACGCTTTAAATTTCTGACCGCTTAGTTTCACTGGAGTGTGTCCATTATTAATTTGCTTGCAGATGCTACCTTATGCCGTAGATCTCATAAAGCAGAAAACACTGTTTTTCTTGAGGTTTTTCGGAAGATAAGCTGGTTTTCTAGAGAAACAAAAAATGCGAAGTGGTGGTTTAATATTTAAAGAGCAATACTAATCGTGATCAATAAACAGCATCGACTCCCTAATGTTTAACGCCATAATTCTGCTTACTTATTTACCTGAATGTTTATATTTCACGCAGCTGTTTGTGAGATATAAACATCTGCATGGGATTGGGCGATGACTCTTTGCTTAATTTTCGTGGAAGAGGTTTGTGGGCTGTAGCGAACTTGAACAATCTGTTTCCCTGTTGCTTTTAAATAGGATTCCACCTCAAGATTGTGTGCTTTTCTCCCCCAATCCTCTCCGACCACGAAAATATCAACGTCCAATTCCATACAAGCTGATACATATTCAAGTGCATGGTAGGGGTGTACGATATCGATACACTGCAAAGCTGCTAACATTTTCACTCGTTGATTGAGAGGAATAACAGGTGCATTGGGCTTATAAAGATTTACTACGCTATCGGAGGCAACACCAACCGCAACAATATCACCTAATGTTTTGCAGTGCTCCAGCAAGGCAAGGTGACCCACATGCAATAAATCCCAAGTACCTACTGTATACACAACCATTATTCAAGATTTCCTTAGACTAAACTGGAGTAGTATGTCACAATATCGTTTCTACTTCAATCTTCATAATATTCAAACGAACTAACGTAAATAGCTTCGTATTTACAGGATTTACTATGTCAACAGAGAACTCCGCACTCCAAGAGGCGCGGCCTAATTCGATCCTTTCCTATGTCTGGGACCTTCCCAACATTTGTTCGCTTGCAGGATTAGCCTGCACAACACTTGCCATTTACTTCAGTATTTTAGGTGTTTACTCCGCTGCAATGATTGGGATGATCTGGGCTGTTGCTTTTGATTGGGCAGATGGACTCATTGCACGCAGAATGAAAGGGCGAACGGGTGAAGACCAAATTTTCGGAGGTCAACTTGATGTGCTAATAGACATTGTGAGTTATGGTGTCACTCCTGCCATTCTTCTTTTGAGTTATGGAAAATTCGACCCACTATTTTTACCTGTAGCATTACTGATGCTTGTGGCTAGTGCCTTACGATTGAGTTATTTTAGCACGTTCGGTCTAGCTGGAGGGTCGAAATACATAGGACTGGCTCTTGATAACAACAATATATTTTTAGTTTTTATATTTTTGTTTGAAGGCTTTTTTAGTCATGGGAATTTTTCTGTCATTCTCTATGCCAGCTGCCTGAGTCTCGCAGCCTTAAATGTGTCACAAATCAAAACACCAAAGCTTTCCGGAAACCCGGTCAATGTTCTAATTCTCGCTGTCTATACTCTTGGAATGACTGCCATCTATGGTTGGAAACTTCTGTAGAAAAGTTAACAAGGTGAATATATTGAATCATAATCAAGCTTATAAAATGGGCACAGCTTAAAGCAGGAATTCTGCAACATGTACCCCAGACGTTGCGACACTCTTTTGCAACGCATCTTCTACAATGTTTACGGTCAGTCACTGCTCCTGCAAGGCAGGCGTAATTTACATCCACGTAGATAATATTCTTGCAGTACAAACGCACACGGCCATTCGGGAGCACATCGATAAAATTTCTGCGATAAAAATGTTACTCGAATTTGATTTACCCTCGGTCATCAATAATATCTATTCCCTGAGGAGGTTCGAAATTAAACATACTATTGTCCATTTTTTTATTAATTATCTGATCAGAAAAATCGATACGTGTTACCTGACCAAGATTGTCGAACATTACCATCATGCCTAGTTTATCCTTGTCGAAACCAAGGCGAATACTATTATACTGGCTCTCGATGTCTCTTGGTGTTAGCTCCACCCAGTCATAATCTTCAATATTTCCCAGTTCAATAATAATGAACTGTTTATCAATCTCTTCATAACTGCCAAAAACAGCAGCTGGTGTGTTTTCTATAGAAGATGAAAAATCCTGAATAGTCACCTGCTCAAGATCTTCATCGTAAAACCACAATGATTCCCCATTAGTGACGATTGTTTGTGTATAAGGAATTTTATAATCCCAACGAAATTTATCCGGGCGGTTTAAAAACACGATGCCGCTGGTACTTTCAAGTTCTATGCCCTGATCATCTACCAGTGTTTGTTTGAAATTGGCTTCCAGTGTCTGCATATTATCGAGAAATCGCTTAAGGACATCATCACTGCTCTCTGCATATGAGATTGTCGTAAACAACAACAATGCATATAAATTTATTGTTCTCATAATTGCGTTTGACTGAATATCTTTATGAAGTTGCATCTAATCAATCGGTGGCGGTGGCGCTGCCAACACTTCACGACTGCCATTGGAACCTGTCTGACTGACCAGACCACTACGCTCCATCTCTTCGATGATCCTTGCTGCACGGTTGTATCCGATCTTTAAACGACGCTGTACATAAGAGATGGATGCCTTCCTTGTTTCGGTAACAATTTGTACGGCCTCATCATAGAGCGGGTCCATATCATCTGAAGCTTTATCGATTCCAGCAACTGCTTGTGCTCCACCTTCTGCAGGCCCTTTGAGAATATCGTCATTATAAGAAGGTTCGCCCCGTGATTTGATGTTTTCAACAACGGCGTGCACTTCATGATCATCAACAAAAGCACCATGAATTCTTTTCGGGATGCTGGTCCCTGCCGGAAGATAAAGCATATCTCCGTGTCCCAATAGCGTTTCAGCACCCATTTGATCAAGGATGGTCCTTGAATCAACCTTTGATGAAACCTGAAAAGCAATACGGCTGGGAATGTTTGCCTTGATCAAACCCGTAATGACATCAACTGAAGGTCTTTGTGTTGCCAGGATCAGATGTATGCCGGAAGCCCTGGCCTTTTGTGCCAGCCTGGCTATCAATTCTTCAACCTTTTTACCCGTGGTCATCATCATGTCCGCGAGTTCATCAACGATTACAACAATAAAGGGCAGGCTCTCCAGATAACGTACAGGGTCATCTTCACTGATTGGCCGGTATGTAGGATCAGGGATCGGTTCTCCACGCCCACTTGCCTCTGTGACCTTGCGGTTATAACCGGCAATATTCCGCACACCCACTGAAGCCATTAATTTATAACGACGTTCCATTTCAGCAACACACCAGCGTAATGCATTTGATGCCTCTTTCATGTCGGTCACCACTGGTGCCAATAAATGCGGTATGCCCTCATAGACAGAAAGCTCAAGCATCTTTGGATCGATCATGATTAAACGAATATCTTTGGGTGTAGACTTGTAAAGCAAGCTCAGGATCATCGCGTTCAATGCGACCGATTTACCGGAGCCCGTGGTACCAGCTACCAACAAATGCGGCATCTTGCCCAGGTCAGCAACAACCGGTTGACCGCTGATATCCTTGCCCAGGCCAATCGTCATACTTGATTTCATTGCATCGTATTCTTTTGATCTGAAGATATCGCTGAGTGCCACCAGTTCTCTATATTCATTGGGTATTTCCAGACCTATAACAGATTTACCCGGAATCACGTCGACTACACGAACACTGACCACAGATAAAGAGCGTGCCATATCCTTGGCCAGATTGATGATTCGATTACCTTTGACACCCGGTGCAGGCTGTATTTCAAAACGCGTGATCACAGGCCCAGGTAAAACCTCTACCACCTGGGCTTCGATGCCAAAGTCTTTTAGTTTAAGTTCAACCTGCCGTGAAATGGCTTCCAGAGATTCACGAGAGTACTGGCCTTTAGGCATGGGCGCGGCATCGAGTAGATCCAGTGGCGGTAATGCGGTATCGGCAGGCAGTTCGAATAAATTAACCTGTTTTTCTTTTTGTTCCCGGGTACTGACTTCAAACTCCGAAATACTCGGTTCGATCTTGACTGGTGCCCTGCCTTCAATCCTTTCTTTCTCAACTTCTAAAACTGCCTCTCTTTCACGTTTGGCCTGTTTACCCAGTTCGTGATCCTGCCTGAGCTCGCGCAGACCTGAGAAAAAATCCAGCAACTTGAAAGTCCAGTAGCCCGTGGTATCCATGACCCACAGCCAGGAAAGATCCGTAAACAGTGTCACGCCAATAAGTGCCATCGTCAGTAATATGAGCGTACTACCGGTGTGCCCAAAGTTTGAGTCGAAGGAAGATCCAAGCGCATCTCCAAGGATTCCGCCAGCACCTTTAATTTCCAGTGGCAAGCCATCGCCAACACGAAAATGTAGCCATGCCAGGCCACATGCCCCAATAATTGCCAAAATAAATCCCACAGCGCGAATTGCGTAGTGTCCATAATTCACAGGTTCTTCATTTTGTATCGATTTAAAGATTCGCCAACCGCTATAGGCTAGAATAAAGGGAAAGGTATAACCAAGATAGCCAAACAGATATAACAGGATGTCGGCTACCCATGCGCCAACAATGCCAGTGTTGTTCTGAATCACGTCTACAGAAGTTGAGTGTGACCAGGCAGGATCTCCCGGATAGAAGCTTGCAAGCGCTATGAACAGGAATAATGAAACAGCAGCGAGACAGATGACACTGACCTCTCTGATGTTTTTCAGTATTTGGCTACTGAGGGGTCTTTCTGGAATTTGTTTACGTTTGGCCTGTGCCATTTAACCTTGCCATTTTGAAATCTTAAACCTGATTAGCTAAAAACTGCCCTATTATCATGTTTAATAAGAATTATTTCTATAATAAAAACTTGTTTTTCTGTATTAAAAAGCCCGTATTGAGCATTTTGCCAGTCCTTATGGATTAACGTAACATAACGAACTTTTATCCGCCCTGTAATTTCCCACTTCGGAGTGAAAAATGAGTGAAAACAAACATTGCCGTTTACTGATTCTGGGCTCAGGTCCCGCAGGTTACACGGCTTCTCTTTACGCTGCACGTGCCAACCTTTCCCCGGTATTAGTCACTGGCATAGAACAAGGGGGTCAATTAATGACGACGACCGATGTCGACAACTGGCCTGGTGACGTTGAAGGCTTGCAAGGGCCGGATTTGATGGCACGCATGCTTGAGCATGTTAAACGCTTTGATACAGAAATTATTTTTGATCAAATTCATACCGTAGATTTGAAGCAGAAACCTTTTAAACTGGAAGGAGATTCAGGGACCTATACCTGTGACGCATTGATTATTGCGATGGGTGCCTCGGCTAAATACCTTGGATTGCCCTCAGAAGAAGCCTTCAAGGGCAAAGGTGTTTCTGCATGTGCGACCTGTGATGGTTTTTTCTATCGTGGCCAGGACGTTGCTGTGATTGGTGGAGGTAGTACAGCGGTAGAAGAAGCCCTGTATCTTTCAAATCTTGCTTCAAAGGTGACGGTTGTCCATCGTCGCGACCAATTTCGCTCTGAAAAGATCCTTGCAGATCGTCTGCAAAAAAGGGCTGAAAATGGAAATGTAATCATCGAATGGGATCATGAACTTGATGAGGTTTTGGGTGATGATTCAGGCGTCACTGGCATGCGTATCAAACATTCAAAAACAGGTGCAACAAAAGACATAGACTTGAAAGGCGTTTTTATAGCCATTGGTCACCAGCCCAATACTTCGATCTTTGAAGGACAGCTGGACATGAATAATGGATACATCAGGGTTAAAAGTGGTCAGGATGGTCAGGCCACGATGAGCAGTATTCCAGGTGTCTTTGCTGCCGGTGACGTTGCGGACCATGTTTATCGTCAAGCGATCACTTCAGCAGGTAGCGGCTGTATGGCGGCATTGGATGCAGAGACTTATCTTGATAATTTAGCTGAATAATTCGAACTGAAAACAGGATTAAAATATGCACTCCGTATTAATGACAAAAGTTGGCTCACCTGAAGTACTTGAATACCAGGAGATAGAAACACCGGAAATAAAATCAAATTCCGAACTGCTTATTCGACTTCGGGCTGCTGGTGTGAATCCCCTTGATACTAAATTACGACAGGGCCTTTATCCGATGGATAATCTACCTGCCGTACTGGGCTGTGATGGTAGTGGTGTCGTTGAAGCCATTGGCCCAGAAGTTAGTAAATTTAAAGTTGGTGATGAAGTTTATTTCTTTCATGGTGGTATCGGACCGATTCAGGGCAACTATGCAGAGTTCAGGACTATTGAAGAACGTTTCCTTGCACATAAACCTGCAAGCCTGAATTTTACCGAAGCGGCAGCCGCGCCTCTGGCATTAATCACCTCATGGGAATCCCTGTATGATCGTGCACAGATCAAAACTGGGCAAAGTGTGTTCATCAACGCAGGTGCGGGTGGTGTGGGTCATCTGGCGATACAACTGGCAAAGATCGCGGGGGCCAATGTTTGCACCACCGCAAGTTCAGAAGAAAAAGCCGGCTTTGTTCGTTCACTCGGTGCTGACAGGGTAATTTACTACAGGAAAGAAGATTTTGTAGCAGCCATCATGGACTGGACCGATGGTAAAGGCGTTGATGTGGTCATGGACAATGTTGGTGGTGAGTGGATCGAGAAATCTTTTTCTGCCATTGCTCACTATGGGCAATTCGTCACACTGTTACAGCCAGGCAAGGAAACTGACTGGACCGTTGCACGTCAACGTAATATTGGCATTCATTTTGAGATCATGTTGTCACCCCTGCTCTTTGATCTGCAAGATGCGCAGAAGCATCAGACGTTTATTCTTGAAGAATGTGCCAGACATTTTGATAATGAAAAATTAAAGATTCATATCAGTAAATCCATGCCCCTGGCTGAAGCTGCAACTGCACATGCCGCTATAGAAACCGGCACAACGACTGGCAAAATCGTATTAACCATGTGATCATCTCCACGCATGCCCATATCGACTAAAGTATTCATAAAACTGATCCGTCGCATGCTACATTCAATCATTTTTATACTTGTTTCAGTCTGGGTGCTTCTATCCCTGTTGTTGTATTTGTTCCAGCCGAAGTTTGTTTATTTTCCTCTAGCAGAAATAGATTACACACCTGATATGGCAGGGCTTGCCTATGAAGATATCTATTTTAAAACTGAAGATGATGTCGAATTGAATGCCTGGTTTATTCCTGTAGAAGGTGCAAGGAAAACACTGCTGTTTTTTCATGGTAATGGTGGGAATATTTCTCACCGACTTGATAGCCTGAAAATTTTTCATGAGCTGGGGCTTTCGGTCTTTATTATTGATTACCGCGGTTATGGACAAAGTCAGGGAACCACAAGTGAACAAGGCACCTATCGAGATGCTGAAGCTGCCTGGCAATATCTCACAGAATCACGCGGTATCCCGGGTAAGGATATAATTATATTCGGTCGATCAATGGGTGGTGGCGTGGCTACCTGGCTAAGCATTCAGCACACACCTGATTTACTGATACTGGAATCCGCGTTTACATCGGTCGCCGACATGGCGAAGCACTACTACCCCTATCTACCAGCACACTTACTTACCCGGATTAAATATGCATCCATTGACAGGATACAAGACATTCAATGTCCTATTTTATTTTCACATAGTCAGACTGATGAAATTGTTCCTTTTGAATTAGGTGTTCAATTATTTAAGCAGGCACAGGCACCAAAAATGTTTATGCAACTCAAGGGTGGTCACAATGATGGATTTATTGTTACTGGCCGTTCATACGTTGATGGTATTAAAGAGTTCCTGGATACATATGGTGACACTTACGGTGAGACCTATCATTGACATTACTTAATCGTATTGAAGAAACGGGGAATCGCCTTCCTGATCCTGCAACCTTGTTTGTCATAGGCACAGGTATCATTATGATATTGTCATGGTTGGCTACAACCATGTCATGGGAAGTCCATAGTGATCTGACCGGAACACTTGTCACGCAAAACCTGCTTTCATCAGAAGGGATCTGGTGGCTGTTAAGTAATATGGTGAGTAATTTCATTAAATTCCCACCATTGGCCATTGTCCTGGTGGGGATGCTGGGCATTGGTCTGGCAGAAAGGTCCGGGTTCTTACCCGCACTATTACGCCGTTCAATCCTGTTGGTGCCACAATCCTTGTTAACCCCTGCCACAATATTCCTGGGCATTATGTCATCAATGGCGCTGGATGCCGGGTATGTTGTCCTGCCGCCAATCGCTGCTGCCCTTTATATTGCTGCGGGACGTTCGCCACTCATCGGGATTGCAGCAGTCTTCGCAGGTATCTCGGCAGGTTTCAGTGCAAATTTGTTAATCACTGCACTGGATCCATTACTTTCTGGCCTGACACAAACGGCCGCACAAATTCTGGTTGCGGATTATCAGGTGGCAGTCACTGCCAACTGGTGGTTTATGCTGGCATCAACAATCCTGCTGACCCTGGTCGGTTGGGCAGTGACTGCGTGGTTTGTCGAACCACGCGTAGGCATTGATCACGGCCTTGTTACCGATAAAAAACAGCTGATAGATGCAGATGATAGTAATGAGAAAAAGGGATTAATGCATGCACTGCTGGCAACATGTATCGCACTGATCATTACAGGTCTGTTAATTACTGTTCCAGGGGCACCTTTGTATGGTGCAGGCTCCCATTTTTCCCGTTGGATTGAAGCAACGGTCCCCTTGTTGTTTATATTGTTTTTTGTGCCGGGAATAGTCTTTGGCCTGTCAACAGGCAAGATTAAAAATGACAAAGATGTGGTGAAGATGCTGGGTGACACGATCGCACATCTGGCTCCCTATATCGTTATGGCATTTTTTGCCGCACAGTTTATTGAATGCTTCAAATACACTGGCCTGGGAAAAATGTTGGCCATTAGCGGTGGTCAATGGCTGGTTGCCATGCAATTTGATGCCTCAATGTTGCTGACTGGTTTCATTTTAATGACGATGTCGGCGAATTTATTGATAGGTTCCGCTTCAGCAAAATATGCCTTCCTGGCGCCGGTATTTGTCCCTATGCTAATGCAGGTTGGCTTTTCTCCAGAATTAACACAAGTCGCATATCGCATAGGTGATTCTCTCACTAATGTAATCACACCGATGAATCCATACATGATCATTGTCCTGGTGGAACTACAAAGATATAGAAAAAATGCAGGTTTTGGTACCTTAATCGCCCTGATGCTGCCCTATACCGCGGTATTCAGCATTATCTGGATAGCCATGCTGCTGATCTGGATGAGCACTGGATTTCCATTGGGCCCCGGCGGCGGGCTATTTATCAGTCTATAATTACTTATATCTGAACAGATATGCCTGAAAAGAAATTATGCCAGGAAAGATATATGCTAGAATCCGCGCTCGAAAATCGGGGCACAAGGCTTGCTCCATAATAAACAGTAAAAGTCAGGTTCTTATATAAATGTCGGATAAAACTATATACAAGGTTATTTTTCAAAATCAGGGCAACATCTACGAGATCTTTGCCCGTAGCGTTCATGAAGGTGAAATGTTTGGCTTCATTGTCGTAGAGGAAATTGTCTTTGGTGAGAGATCGTCAGTGCTTGTCGATCCATCTGAAGAAAAGCTGAAATCCGAGTTTAATGATGTTTCACGGACCTATATCCCGATGCATTCAATTATCCGTATTGATGAGGTGAAGAAGGAAGGTGCTGCGAAAATAACGGAGTTACCGGAAAGTGGCAGTAATGTGACTCCGTTCCCGGTTTACACCTCAGGCAAAGACAGAAGTAAGACCTGATTACAATATTCCTTTCAGTTTTATCCTTCTAGTGTTTCCACGTGAACCTTGACCGCACTGGCAAGCCCCTCCAGATTATAGCCTCCTTCCAGAACAGAAACGATACGGCCATCACAATACTGTTCTGCCAGTTGCATGACCATGGTCGTAATTTGTCGATAGCCTGCATCGGATATATCGAAACAACCCAGTAAATCATCCTGACGGCTATCAAAACCTGCGGATATAAGTATTAAATCAGGTTTAAACCGGTGTGCGGCAGGCAATAATTTTTCTTTAAAGGCCGAAACAATATCTTTATCGGTGGAATGACAATCAAGATGAACATTGATATTCAGGCCTTTACCTGCACCCTCGCCAATGTTTGCGGGATTGCCTGTGCCTGGATAGGCATAATAATCGTGGGTTGAGAAATAAAGTACGCTGGGATCGGAATAAAAGAAAGCTTCTGTGCCATTACCATGATGGTAATCCCAATCAACGATCAATATTTTTTTAAAACCGTAGTTTTGCTGGGCATAACGTGCTGCTATGGCGACACCATTATAAAAACAAAACCCTTCCACCCTGCCTGTATTTCTCGCGTGATGTCCCGGTGGACGTGTTGCGCAAAACGCATTTTTTAATCTGCCACTACAAACCTCATCCGCTGCAGCCAATATAGCGCCAACCACAGCTAGCGCTACTTCATTTGATTGTTTGTGATTTAATTCAAGAGCATGAATGTGTTCTGCTGTATGAATTAACGCAAGCTCTTGCAATATTTCCTGTTTCGGCTGAATTCTGCTTAAATATTGCAGTAATCCTGATTGCTCCATGGTTTTCATAATGCTACGAAGCCGATCCGGAGATTCCGGGTGACCCTCCTCTAGCCAATGCTCGAGAAATAAATCATCGTAAACGAAGCCAGTCCCCTGCTTTTGGGAGGCTGCCAGTGTGGCTTTTACAGGGCTAAATAACAGGACACTTGCCTGTAACAATCTAAGAAAGTCTCTACGATTCATCTTTTCTACTCAGTCATTGAGTCATTAGCCATTTAACAATTTAATATGCTCTTGATAATTCAGATCAAGTTATATAAATACTAAATAATATCAAATAGATAAATATTGATATTAATGTTTTTTCTATTGCTATTTATTGTTATATTATAGGCCAGATGAGACGAAACATAATTCTTACACTATTCCTGTTAAGTATATCAGTGCAAGGTCAGGCCCAGGCACAATGGAATGTCGTGTCACACACGGACACGGATTCCGGATATCAAACACGTATCGCTGCCATTGAGAATGATGACGGCTATAAAGTGGAAATATATCGAGATGTAAATGATGTCGTCCGTTTAAGATTTAATATTCGAAACAGCTTCGAGCTTCTTGCCAAGAAGCAATGTCCTACTTTTCAGGTTGACAAGCGGCAGCTAAGCAACCGTTCTATTAATGATGCGCTTTGCCTTTCACAACCCAGGTGGGCTGAATATGTCATAGGCTATATCACGGATAAGACAGTATTCTCACAACCCTTGCATAACCTGAAGAATGGTAATGTCATTTATTTTCGCTTCATGATGAACAATGGAAATTATGCCGAAACATTATTTTCTTTATTCGGTTCAAAAGCTGCTTTAAATGGCGCACTGGGTAAGGATTTGGTCGTAACAACAAAACACGAGTGACATTAAACGGGAAGGCCATGGTAATGTAATCCATCACCATGATTACGAAAAACAAATTCTACTGGATTGCCGAAAATATTCTCGCCGAAGAATTTCCAGACATCAGTCATGCACTGGATGAACCCGATGGATTATTGGCAATTGGTGGTATCTTAAGCCCCAGTCTCCTACTAGATGCCTACCGCAAAGGTATCTTTCCCTGGTACGGTGAAGGCCAGCCCGTCATGTGGTGGTCTCCCGATCCCAGATGTGTTTTATTTCCTGATGATTTCAAAATATCCAGGAGCATGAAAAAATCTTTACGTAAGGCTGATTATCTTGTCACCTTTGATCAGGCGTTTTCAGATGTCGTAAGGTCCTGTGCTGAACCAAGACTGGCAAGTCCCGGAACATGGATAACTAGATCAATCATCAAAAATTATCAATTACTGCATGAATCTGGACATGCGCATTCTGTTGAATGCTGGCATGGAGAAACATTGGTTGGTGGTCTTTATGGAATCGCGATTGGTAAAATATTCTTCGGTGAATCAATGTTTAGCCACGCGACGGATGCTTCAAAAATATGTTTGGCTCATCTGGTTCATTTAGCAAAAAAACTGGATTACGATCTGATTGATTGCCAGGTGACCAGTGATCATCTGAAAAGTCTGGGGGCTAAAGTTATATCAAGAAATGACTTTTCCAATATTCTGGCTTTTTCTTGTGGTGAAGTTCATGGCAAATCTGAACCAGACTGGCCTTACATATCTGACTTTGAAACATGAGCAGTCCAAAGCAAAACATCAAGGAATTAAAGCTTGGCTTCTATATGACACCAGAGCATGAGTGTAATTATTTGCCTGGAAAAAATGCAAAGACCGTGTTCGCGGATCCCGATTTTCCAATGAATGAAAATATTTATACGACACTGGCAAGGCGTGGCTTTCGACGAAGCGGTAAACATATCTATAAACCTCAGTGTCAACAGTGTAATGCGTGTATAGCGATTCGCTTACCCGTCGATGATTTCAATATGAATCGAAATCAGAAACGTAATTGGTCAAAAAATTGCGATCTCAAGCTTATAAAAAAATCAGCAACATTTAATGATGAATATTTCAGCCTTTATCAACGTTACCTGAAATCAAGACATTCTGAAGGTGGTATGGACAATCCTGGCCCTGATAGTTTCGTCAACTTTCTGATTACCGATTGGGCGACAACAGTATTTTATGAATTCAGGAATATTAATGACAAGCTACTGGCTGTTGCCGTTGTTGATGAACTGGTGGATGGACTGTCTGCGGTTTATACCTTCTTTGATCCGGACGAATCACATCGAAGCCTGGGACGTTATGCGGTTCTCACCGAAATTGAGGCAGCACGAAATCAGGGACTACAGTGGCTTTACCTGGGTTACTGGATTGCCGATTGCAAAAAGATGCAATACAAGGATGAATATCAGCCTCTTGAATATTTCTATCAGGGAAAGTGGCATGACAAGCCCCCACAAAGTACAGGCTGATTTTGCCAGAACACCTAATTTCAGGCACAATGCGCCCTTTCTGAAAACAGAGTAAAATGAACGAATGGCAAAAGAAGATGTAATTGAGATGGAAGGTACGATAACCGACACCCTTCCGAATACAATGTTCCGTGTTGAACTTGAAAATGGTCATGAAATAATCGCGCATATTTCCGGAAAAATGCGCAAGCATTACATTCGAATTCTAACCGGCGATAAAGTGACCGTAGAAATGACACCTTACGATTTAAGCAAAGGGCGCATTACCTACAGAGAACGATAATTTGTAGATCTAAAGTAATACTTGTGAACACTATCCAAAAATAGAATTTTTCAGTACCCGGGTCTCGCTAATCTGTATCTTCTCCCTTAAGAGCATTCATTAGCCCCCTTTTTCCGAATTTCCGCTATTTTGAATGCTGATTTCCAGAAATGTCTTCTGAACCTCCTGCAAATTAAAGCATAATTGAACATTATCACCTGGCATTGGTCAGATACATTTATAATCAATAGCTTACAATACAATATTTAATCTATATACTTACGTTATTGTGACTCAAAAAGGTTTCATAAAATGTGCCCATACCAAGTCAATATAAGCCGCTCGATACTATTTATAGTCCTTACATTCGTCTGCGCATCAACTTTTGCAGTTACATATAAAGCGGTAGATGAGGCATATAAATGGGTAGATGAGGATGGTAATACCCACTACACCCAGAAACCGCCAGCAGACGGGATAGAATCAGAAACAATTAAGCCACCCCCGGATTTTGATAGAAGCCAGGCAGAAGAAACCCTGGAGAGTGATCAGGAAATTCTCGACAAGGGAAGAGAAAATCGTGAAAAACAGGCAAAAGAGAGACAGCGCGCAGCTGATGAAAAGGCCCGGCAAAAAAAGAATTGTGAATTAGCCAGGGCCAGATTAAGGAGTCTTACATACAGGCCCAGAGTGTTTTTTGTACAACCAGACGGCACCTATGTCAGGGCCGACGAAGAAACACGTCAGGTGGAAATTGCCAAGGCTAATGAGTCAATAAAAGAAGTCTGTAAATAATTTTCCTATAAGTGAAATTTAAGATGCTATTCTTTCCACGTAATCGTTGAGTTAATAGCATAATTCCAGACAGAACCAATAACAGCACCAAGAAATCCTGCTAGCAACCATGGCACAGCCTGGTTAAACAGGAATTCTGCGAACAAAACATTGAGCAGAGCACCAATACTGCAGGCAATGTAAAAACTCAACAAACCACGAAAAAATTTAAACCCATGGAGACGTATGTCTCTATAGGTAAAAATATTGTTCAGAATGAAATTACCGGTCATGGCTATGATTGTCGATGTTGCTTGCGAGAACATGAAGTCGATTAAAAATATTTTATGCAGAACATACAAGGCCGATAGATGCACACCGACGCCAACTGCTCCAACCATGATAAACAGGGCAAATCTTGGGGGAATGACCCGGCCGAAGAATTTATCGGCGATCAACATAAAATATTCCCAGACAACCAGGGTATCCAGTTTACTTTCACCTCTAAGGCGTGATCGCATCACATAAGGGATCTCCTTAACCCTGATTTCTTTACCTGAAGAAATCAGAATATCCAGAAGAATCTTATATCCCTTTACTGATAATTTATTGCAGATTTTATTAAAGTATTCTTTCCGAACAATGAAGAAACCACTCATTGGATCGCTAATCTCTGTTTTAAGAAACAGTCGCCCAAGCCATGTTGCTAATCTACTGATTTTTACCCTGTCAGATGCCAGGGTGCCCATACTGCCACCTTGCAGATATCGTGTACCAACAACAAGATCGTTATTCTCATTGATGAGGGCATTTAACATATCAGGGAGAATTCCTTCATCATGCTGCATATCTGCATCTGTCACTGCCACATGGGGTGATGAGCTTGCCAAAATGCCCTCAATACACGCAGATGACAGGCCGCGTCGACCTACTCGTTTGATGCAGCGGATCCGTGGGTCGTTCCTGGCAATGCTTTGAACGTGATCAGCTGTTCCGTCTGGAGAATCATCATCGACAAAAATAATTTCCCATGAGATGGATCCAAGAGAACGCTCAATGGCATCGATAATCGGGCTTACATTTTCCCTCTCATTGAATGTGGGAATGACTACGGTAATTTCAGTTGGCACACTTTACCTCATCCAGTCTCATTGTTATTTTGCTTCACTAAGGCTATCAATTTTATTGATCGTTTTTTTTGTATAGACACCAGTACCCCTGGCATTCGATCCGGGTTGCCAGAGGGCGCAAGGTACGCCTGGCCTGCCTGGCATATTTAATCATGGTCCTGTCTCCACCCTTTGGAGGCTGCTGAACCAGGACATAATCAATGTCTCTCATATGTGACTTATTAAATTTCTGGGGATCCCAGTCTGCCGGCTGACGCGGTTTCATTTCATCTTTATAGTCTATAGGCAGATGATCAGTATATTTGGCCCAGAATTGAGTAGCAATTCCGCCATGACTGATAGTGAAATACATAGGCAGGAAATGGCTAACACGAAACATTTTACCGTAAAAGCGGGATTCACTATGGTACACGAGGGACAGTAAAACTTTATCAGAAGGCACTTTCTTGATAAGGCTCATGGCAGAACCAGCCTCTTTTTGCAGGGTTATACTTGCCATCATATGGGCACTGAAGACAAAGCCAACCATTAGCAGTATGCCCGCCCTGGACAATGTTTTGTCCCATACGGCAGGAGGAAGCAGAGACCATAACAGAATAATACTGATACTGATCATACGAAAATTCAGAAAAGTAATTTCAGAAGGACGTCCAACACCCCAGGGAAGAAGTGTACCTATAACAAAAAAGATAATGAAAGGCAGGGCAACAGGTGAAAGTTTGATCACTGTCCCCGATCGTCTAATCATGAAGAAACAAATGATGAATAATACTATGCCAATAAACCAGAGGGGTCTTGAAAACGGGCCAACCAGATTCCACAACAGGTAGTTGATAGTTGTAAGCAGGTTTGACCAGGTTAGTCCAAATATACTGTTGAGAAATTCAAAGCCATAGGTTCCCTGGAAACTACCTTTTATGTTCAGAGTGCTCACATCCGCAGTGGGCCCATGCCAAAGACCGGCCAGAAACAAAGCCAGAATGAGGTGAAAGAAAAGTATTATTGCCAGTCGCCACTGATAAGAGCGCTTTGACAGCGCAGTAACCAGGACCAGCAGACTAAACCCTGCCAGGGCAACGACATGGAAGAGACAAATAAAGAATGAATACAATAAAACCAGGATAAGTGGCTTTTGATATTCTTTGACCCGGTACATCTGAATCAGCTGCGCACTACCTGCAATAAAGAAAGGGATGGCCAAAGAAAATGAAAACAAACCCATCGAAAAAGCGCCGTTAAAAACAAATAAATAGACCAACAAGGCATCCAGAACAGTATTTCTTTTTTTATGAATAACTTGCCGAAGATGGGAGAAGGCAAAGTAAAGACCAATGGCATAGACAATGGTAATTATTTTAATAGATACAATAATTCCAAAAAAATAACCCAATCCAAGCAAAAGATAATAAAGCGTAAAATAGGACTGATAATATTCAGGCAACTTATAGAAAGATTGAAACTGGCTACTGTGATCGTAATCCAGAAATATTTTCCCCATGGCAAGATGTTGAGGGAGATCCTGAGAGGGAAAAACATCCCAGGAACCAATCAGTATAAAAAGAGGGAGTAAAAGTAAAAGAGGCCTGAATAGAGATAGCAAGCTGTCTCTGCTGGTTACCGCTGAAAATGTGCCATCTTGCATTCTATTATTCATCTCCATGACTTGACATCACATTATTTACACAAATATCATCAGACAAAACAGCTAGTCTGCTTAAAAAATCCATAATAGATTATAACGTTGACTTCGTGGATAAGAAAAATAAAAAAAATAATGAAATCCGGATTAAGGTTGTTTGGCTCCTGACCGATCCGAAACCTGGTAATTACTCCAGTAATACAATATCAGATTGAGCAGTGGCGCCTGGCCAAATGCGGTTTTCTTCAATCACTCTCTGGTTAAAATAGTGGAATTTGTTCGCCTGTTGTAATTTCTGGATGACTTTTTCCAGGGTCTGTACCTTGATTAAATTGGTACGTTCCTCAGGATCTGTCTCGATATTATAAAGAAATTCCCGGCCAGAGATCTCATGGCGAACATACTTGTAAGGAAAACTTATCGTCCCCAGATAAGTCCCGCTGTGTGGCTGAGATAAATATATCAAATTATTATCTTTAGCTTGTACAGAATTCAAGTCATCCGAGTAGATTCCAGTCAAAACAGATGAGCCAATAAAATGATGCTTTGTTTCTATATCGAGGATTTCCAACAAGGTGGGGGCAATATCTACATGAGAAAATGCCTTTTCTATCCTGTGTGATTCCATATCTTCAGTATAAACGATTAATAATGGCGTTTTAAAAAACTCGTTATAATAACTTGCTTCGTTCGATATATATCCATGCTCGCCAACCGGGTAGCTATTATCACCCGTAATAATCACTATGCTGTTGGATAAATAAGATCGCGATTGCAATTGCTTGAAAAATTCCCTGAGATAACGATCTGACAGATAAATGGAGTTCGCATAGTTTTCCTTAACATTTCTGGGTGACTTATATAGATAACGTTGATTCCTGGGGATCTTGTCGAACATCATATGATTGGTAACCGTTGTTAACATGGAAAAGAAAACCTGATCCGGCTGCTGTTCATTCAATTCATCAAGAAACGAGAAGTACTTCTGGTAAAAGATATTATCCTGTAATCCCCAACCCCAGATAAAGGGCTTGTCTTCATTTTTAATAAATTTTGCATCCATACTGTGCCGATGGTTAAAACCTATTTCCCTGGTAAACCCATCGGTGTTGTCAAATTCCAGAGAGCGATAGGCCTTGAAAAACAGACTGGTATAACCTTCCTGGTCAAGGATTTTCGGCAAACAGCTCAGGTTCAAGGAAGTATGATGCGTAAATATTTTTGCCTTATAGCTGGGAGGAACGCCACAGAGTATAGAAAATTGAGACCTGGATGTTTGAATAGAGTTGCTAAAGAAATTCTCGAAATAGGTTCCGCGGGAAATCAGGGCATCAAAGAATGGCGTGTAACTTTTCCCATTTTGGGTTTTCGCTTCTACAAATCCTGCGTTAAATGATTCCACCACGATGATAAAAACATGTGGTTTGTTTTGCAGGCTGACAGACGACCTATGCGGGCGAAAATTTACATAAGGAAATTTGCTGTTCTCTCTTATTTCAGCTTGATAAGGGTGTCTTGTTTCAGGCCTATCAACATTTTTTATTTCATCTTGATTAGAAAAGCTTGTTGCAACTTGGTCAGGAGAACTTGTTTC
>PVMK01122560.1_pt1 | contig 37396 bp, 34 predicted proteins | sample 1853481 | NCBI WGS metagenome assembly PVMK01 (sample SAMN08533507, study PRJNA380276) | Marine sediment metagenome, whole genome shotgun sequencing project.
GAAACAATCTCGAAATTCGAAAATCAAATGACCCAAACATTTAGAATTTTGAGATTTGATCATTCGAATTTGTTTCGTGCTTCGGATTTCTAATTTCGAATTTGTTTTTCAAATATGCAAATACATATATTTTTTGGTATAACAACAAATAATTTTTTTACATGTGATCGCGGGTAGGAAACAGTATGCACGAAATGGGTATCGCCCTGCAGATTATCGAAATTGCTACTGCCTCCCTGCCGGCGGATTTAGGCGAGGCCCGGGTTGCGGCGGTCAATCTAAAAATTGGTAAATTGGCCGCGGTCGTGCCCGAAAGCCTGCGGTTTTGTTTCGATGTGGCCGTCAAAGACACACCGCTTGCGGGCGCTAAACTGGCCATTGAAGAAGTGCCGGTTGTCGCAAGATGTAAAGACTGCAATGCCCGATGGACGATTGACGAGCCTGTTTTTATCTGTAAAACATGTGAAAGCGGTTCACTGGAAATTCTTTCCGGACGTGAACTCGATATTGAATCCATAGAGGTAGAGCGTTTGTCATAATAACGTTCCGGAACAGGTAGTTTTTTGTCTTTTTTGGATGCTTAATAACCTCTAAGATAGCTTGATCCAAACGCTCTAATAATTTTTTTTCATTTTTACAGATATAATTATTGAACCCTCGTGCTTTGATCGTCAGCCAGATTCGCTCGATCGGATTTAAGTCGGGCCAATAGGGGGGTGAGTACTTCGGTTGCCAGCGCTACCAATGGGTGTCTTTGCGACGGTGCCGTGTGGCATTATCAATAATCAAAATCGGCAATGAGTAAAGGCCGTGCCATTGATTAAAATACGGCTCATCATTTTGTAAAAGTCTATCTTTTTTTAATAAAAATAATAATATAGCGGTTGTCATGGTTGTTATAATTTCATGCCTTTGCACATTACATTGTCTCCTGTTAGGGAATCTGCCAAACGGAACATATTTATGACAACCGCTATTTGAAGAGGAAAATAATGATTCCGGGTGATGCATTTAAAATGAAACGCTGTTTTCATCATAAAGATTTTCACAAACCCCACCATTCCCATGCAAACCGGCCGCAGGGCGATGTGAGCACCCAAAAAAGCGGAACGCGGGAGATAAAGGTCGTGCGCCGGGTTCTGGATGTAAACGAGAAGATGGCCGAGCAAAACCGCCGGCTTTTTGACGAAAAGGGCGTCTTCGTGCTTAATGTCATGAGTTCTCCGGGCTCCGGCAAAACAACCACTCTGGAAAAAACCCTTGCGCGAATTATGCCGGAGATAAAAAGTGCGGTAATTGTCGGCGATATCTGCACCACCCACGATGCGGACCGGCTGGCGAATACCGGAGCACCGGTGGTACAGATCAATACCGATGAGTTCGGGGGGGATTGTCACCTGGTGGCGCATGTCATTGAAAAAGCGGCCGGTACGCTGGATCTTGACGATATCGACTTTTTGGTGATTGAAAACGTGGGAAATCTCGTCTGCCCGGCCGAGTTTGATATCGGTGAGGATTCACGCGTGGTGGTGTTAAGTGTGACCGAGGGCGAAGACAAGCCGGTAAAATACCCGCTGATGTTTCGGGTATGTGAGGCGGCGCTCTTAAATAAGATTGATTTGCTGCCCTATCTGGATTTCGAAAAAGAAAAAGCGCTCGATTACATCCACCAGGTCCATCCGGGGATGCCGGTTTTTGAAATTTCGTCCAAAACCGAGGAAGGCTTCGAGCCCTGGATCGAGTGGCTCAAAAATAAAATTCGCCAGAAAGTTTAGAAAGTTTATTTCAATTCCGCAATCCGCAATCCCCAATCAAGTTCCCATTGCCTGTTTCCAAAAGGGCGACAGCTCTCTTAAGCGCTCGATGATAGGCGGCAATTTTTCCAGAATCACATCAATTTCATCTTCCATATTATAACGGCTGAGACTGAAGCGAATAGAGCCGTGGGCCGCTGTAAAGGGGACTCCCATGGCACGTAGAACATGGGAGGGTTCCAGCGAGCCGCTGGTACAGGCGGAGCCCGAAGATGCGCAGATGCCGTATTCATTCATCATCAGCAGAATCGCTTCGCCTTCCACATATTCAAAGGCAATGCTGGTGGTGTTCGCTAAACGGTTTGCCGGGTCACCATTGATCATTGCATTGGGCACCCTGGCCAGCAGGCTTTGCTCGAGGTTGTCCCGCAGCCGGCTGATGCGATCATAACCGTTTTTCTCAAGATGTGCAGCCGCCAATTCGGCGGCTTTACCCAGGCCGGTAATCGAGGCCGTGTTTTCAGTACCGCCGCGGCGACCTTTTTCCTGGTGGCCGCCGATCATAAATGGTGAGAACCGGGTGCCTTTACGAATATAAAGCGCACCGATTCCCTTGGGTGAGTGAAACTTATGGCCGGAAAGCGAGAGCATGTCCACGCCGGTCTCGCTGATGTTGATGGGGAATTTGCCCACGGCCTGAACGGCATCGGTATGAAATAAAATTCCCCGGCTTTTGACTTCCCGGGAGATTTCTTCGATTGGGAAAATCACCCCGGTTTCATTGTTGCCCCACATGAGGCTGACAATTGCCGTATCATCGCTCAGGCTGTCATATAGATAGTCGATATCGAGTCTGCCGCTATGGTCAACCGGAACAAACGTGGCGCGGTATCCTTTTTTGGACAGGATTTCATAGAGATTTTTTACAGCGGGGTGTTCGACCCTGGAAGTCACAATATGCTTTTTATCCGGATAGGATTCGATGGCCGCGCGTATAGCGGTACCATCACTTTCAGTGCCGCAGCTGGTAAAAACGATCTCTTCTGGTTGCGCTCCAATCAACTGGGCGACGTTTTCTCGGGCGGTTTTAATTGAACCGGCAACTCCACCGCCAAAAGAATGCATGCTGGAGGGGTTACCGTAATAGGTGCTGAAATAGGGCAGCATGGCATCCAGGACTTCCGGAGCGACCATCGTCGTGGCATTGTTATCGACATAAATCACTTTCACTGCTGGACCTCCTCGACCACGATTTCCGGCGATACCAGCTCCCGCAACCTGGATTCAACATAGTGTTTAAGCGTAACCGGGGATTTGGCACATGATGCACAGGTGCCGCCCATACGCACCAAAACCCGATTGCCGTCAACGTCGATTAATTCAAGCCGGCCGGCATCCTTTTTCAATGTTGGATTAATCTCGCGCCCGATAATTTCTTCGATCAGCTTGATTTTCTGCAAATTGGTCAGGACCGGTTTTTTTTCTTTAACCGGCCGCGTGGTGCCCAGGATGGAGTCGATGATTTCCTGGATGCGGTCATGGCAGTTGCCGCAGCCGCCGCCGGCTTTGACATAATCGGTGACATCTTCAATTGTGGTCAGCTTGTTTTCCCGAACAACCCGTTCGATTTCACGGTCGGTGACACCGAAACATTCACACACAATTTCGCCTTCAACCTCTTCTTCGGGCAAGCGCAGATGACAGGTGATGGCCTTTTCAAGCGCATCGCGGCCCATTACTGAGCAATGCATCTTTTCTTTCGGCAGGCCGCCCAGGTAATCGGCGATGTCTTCGTTGGTAATTTTTTGCGCTTCCTCCAGGGTCAGGCCTTTGACCATTTCGGTCAGTGCCGATGAAGACGCGATGGCACTGGCACAGCCAAACGTCTGAAAGGTGGCGTCTTTAATTTTGCCGTTTTCATCGAGCTTGAAATAAAACGTCAGGGCATCACCGCATGCGATCGATCCGACTTCTCCCACCCCATCAGCATCATCCAATACGCCCACATTGCGCGGGTTGAGAAAATGGTCTTTTACTTTATCGGTATACTCCCACATGGTATCCTCCTGTTTGCATAAAATAATTCGGTCAAACACAGCCGGTTCGAAAAATGTTCACCACAATGATAATCATCTTTTTCAAAAAGGAAAGTCAATTGAATATTACCAAAGGACTCAGAAGGTTAACGCGAAGCCGCATTCAGCGGGCATGCAGCGCAGGAGCAGATAAAAGGATGAAAAAAAGTGCTACCGGCGGCCCGGTCAAATCAACGCTCCATCAGGTGCACCGGGGCAGGGAAACCGTCTAAAATCCAAATAAATCTTAAAAAATCGGCATAGACAACCTCCTTTTGATTTTTTATACTATAAGAGCCCTAACCCGGACGAGCCGGTTGGAGCGAAGCGGAAATCCCGGTTTATCGGGGGATTGACTATTGAAGATCGTTAGGATTGAATATTGTCGATTGACGATTGAATATTGGAGGCATTCTATCGTTTTATGATCAGGTTTTCATTTAAACCTTCAATTCTTAGGTTTGTGAAAATGTAAAGCGAAGAATTAACCGTCATTCTTACCTCCTGCAGAAATACAGAATGCAAAGAAAAGAAAATAGACGCAATTCCATAAATATTCAATATTCAATCGACAATATTCAATCTTTACAAGACAGTGAAAATATTCCAATACAATTTTTTTGCCACAAAATGCACAAAAATAGCAACTAAGGTACTGAATTAAGAGGTGGACCATGATCGCTACAAAGCTCAGAAGAGCAGCCTTTGGGGGCAGCTGGTACCCTTCAAGTGCGGCTGAATGCGAAAAGGAAATCGACGGGTTTCTGGCCGAGGGTAAAAAGATGGATTTGCCGGCCGGAAAGCGGGTGGGGGGCATCGTACCCCATGCCGGATGGTTTTTTTCGGGTAGTATCGCCTGCAATGTGATCAGCTGTTTGAAATCAGATGATCCCCCCGATGTGTTTGTTGTTTTCGGGATGCATCTTCATGCGGACTCCCCCTGTATGATGATGGCCGAAGGCGCATGGGAGACACCTTTCGGCGAGATTTGTGTGGATGAGCAACTGAGCGGCGAGCTGACAAAGCAATTTTCTTTTACACTTGAATCCCCCGACAGCTTCACCCAGGACAATACCATCGAGCTTCAGCTTCCCTTTATCAAATATTTCTTTAACGAGGTGAAGATCGTTGCCATGGGTGTGCCGCCCGCCAAAAGCTCGTTGGAAATCGGCCGGGCGGTCGTTGATATTGCCAATCGTTTGGATTTGCGGATTAAAGTGATTGGATCTACGGATCTGACACATTATGGTCGTAATTATGGGTTCGTGTCTGAAGGAACCGGTCCACAGGCTGTCGATTGGGTGCGCAATCAAAACGATCGTCGCATTATCGACATGATGCTGGATATGGATGCTGAAAAGGTGATCAATGAAGCCTTGACCAGCCACAACGCGTGCTGTGCCGGTGCCGCGGCGACAGCAATCGAAACCGCGAAACAGCTGGGGGCCGATCGGGCCGAATCCATCGCCTATGCGACAAGCTATGATAAAAGCCCGGGAGATAGTTTTGTGGGATACGTGGGAATTGTTTTTTAAAATAATCGAGGTGGCAGTCGTTCAGACACTTAAATTCTTCCCCCTTATTGGTCCACAATTTTAATCGAATCCGAAATCACCCCTACTTAGAAAACCAGATCTGCTCTCCTCCTGTCGTTGCCGGTGATTCATTCCTACCGTAATTGGAATGCTGCAGAAGCACGACAATCTCTTCAAGCTGAACATTGTGCACCACGGTTTCCGTTTCCTTGACCGAAAAAGACATGGTGCCGGTGATCTCGAAATGGACGCTATCAAAAAGACAATGCCGGGAATTAAATGCTGTCTTTAGCCGAGTCCGAACGCGCTGCCACCCCGAAATTAGATGGTCTAAATTTTGGATTAATTTTTAGGAAATCACCCCCTCATCTGGAAATATTGGTACCATAATTTATCGATTAATTCAATTTTTAGTTCAAAAAAAGATTAAAAAATATTTTAATACATTGGAATTGTTCAGTTTAATGGTCATATTGAACCCTTAAATTTAGGCTTGAACGGGCAATGTTTGATCTAAACCACTATATGATTCCGATAGTATTACTTTTTCTGCTGCTGGGCCCTGAGGATTTTTGCCCAGGTATCCCGCAAGGTTACCGTGCGGTTGAATACCAGAGAGCCTTCTTTGGAATCCTTGGCGTCCACACAAAAATACCCCAGACGTTCAAACTGGTAGCGATTTCCCGGTCCGGCGGCGGCCAGGCCGGGTTCTACCATGCAATTGGCCAATTTTTTCAAAGAATTAGGGTTAATATAATCGGTAAAATCTTTTCCGTCTTCCACCTCGTTGGGGTTTTCCTTTAAAAAGAGATGCTCGTAGAGGCGCACTTCAGCAGTTGCCGCATGAGATGCTGAAACCCAATGCAGCGTCCCTTTGACTTTGCGGCCATCAGGCGCATCACCACCGCGGGTTTGGGGATCATAGGTGCAATGCAGCTCGATCACTTCTCCTGTTGCGGGGTCTTTGACCACATCGACACAGGTAATAAAGTAGGCATAGCGCAGCCGGACTTCCCGGCCCGGGGCCAGGCGGAAAAACTTTTTAGGCGGTTCTTCCATAAAATCATCCTGTTCGATGTACAGCTCCCGGGAAAAGGGGATTTTGCGGGTGCCCATAGCCGGATCTTCCGGATTGTTTATGGCATCCAATTCTTCCACCTGATCCTCGGGGTAATTGTCAATGATGACCTTCAGGGGCCGCAACACACCCATTACCCGGGGCGCAATTTTATTCAGATTTTCCCGGATGCAGTATTCCAGCAGGGCAATGTCCACCATGCTGTCGGCTTTAGCCACCCCGATGCGTTCGCAGAAATTGCGGATGGCTTCAGGGGTGTATCCCCGACGCCGCAAACCGGATATCGTCGGCATGCGTGGATCATCCCAGCTGTCTACACGGCCATCTTCCACCAGGCGGATCAGCTTGCGCTTGCTGAGCACCGTATAGTTGAGGTTGAGACGCGCAAACTCGATTTGCTGTGGATGGTAGACTTCCAGCTGCTCCAGAACCCAGTCATAGAGCTCACGATTGATTTCAAATTCCAGCGTACAAATCGAATGGGTGATGCCTTCGATCGAATCCGAGAGGCAGTGGGTAAAGTCATACATGGGATAAATCACCCACATACCGGCGGTGCGATAATGGGGGACCTTCTTGACCCGATACAGAGTGGGATCGCGCATCAGCATATTGGAGGATGCCATGTCGATCTTGGCCCGCAGCACATGCTCGCCTTCATTATATTCACCGGCCCGCATGCGTTCAAACAGATCCAGATTTTCTTCAATCGTGCGCTCACGATAGGGACTGTTTTTACCGGGTTGCGTCAGGGTGCCGCGATATTCCCTGACCTGATCAGAACTCAGGCTGTCCACGTAGGCTTTGCCTTTTTTAATGAGCTGAACGGCAAATTCAAATAGTTGCTCAAAATAATCAGAGGCATAGTATTCGCGATCTTGCCAGTCAAATCCCAGCCAGCGAACGTCCTGCTTGATGGATTCCACATATTCCACTTCTTCTTTGGCCGGGTCGGTATCATCGTAGCGCAGATTGCAAAGTCCGCCGTATTCTCCGGCAAGCCCGAAATTTAAACAGATGGATTTCGCATGTCCGATGTGCAGATACCCGTTGGGTTCCGGCGGAAAGCGCGTATGGACGCGCCCATCGTTTTTAGCGGCTTTGATGTCTTCATCAATAATGTGTTTGATGAAGTTTGGCGGCGGTGTAAATTCGCCGGTGGTTTTTGAGGAAGCCGGTTTCGAGTTTTTAGAGGCTTTTGGTATCCGGTTTTTTCATAATAGCTGTACCTTAACAGGGGAAGAGAGCTGAACTCATTGGTAAATTAGAATTTATCTTCAAAAAAATCAAACTATTTCCAAATAAGACCCCAATCTGTCTCTGGTGAGTCGATGGTAGTTGACGGATAATATTACTTGACAGGTAAATTTATCTAGATATAATTACTTTTATATGAAAATTATCAAAAAGCGCATATTGAATATTGACTTACCCCCGAAACGTTCTGGATTTCTTTGGGGCCCTGGGAAAACCGGTAAAACCTTTTGGGTCAAGAGGCGATTCGCCGGTTGTGAATTAATTGATTTGTTGAAAACCGAGGTGTTCGCAGACTATGCATCAAAACCATCACTTCTACGAGAGCGTTATCAGGATCATCAAGAACTTATTGTTATTGATGAAATTCAAATGGTTCCGGATTTGCTCAATGAAATCCATTGGCTGATTGAAAATACGGATGCCTCATTTTTTATGACTGGCTCGAGTGCTCGAAAGCTGCGACGAAAACATGCGAATTTGCTTGCCGGCAGAGCCTGGCGCCATACAATGGTACCACTCACTTTTTTGGAAACGGAAGGTTTTGACATAGAACAGGTAATGATTTCCGGTCTTTTGCCACCGCATTTCCTATCACCAGACCCCATCCAAGACCTCAGGGCCTATGTTGCCGATTATTTAAAAGAAGAAATAGTGGCGGAGGCTCTAATACAAAACATCCCATCGTTTGCCGAGTTTCTTCGAGTAGCAGCTCTGACTTCCGGAGAGCTGTTAAACTATACCAATGTGGGCAGAGAAACCGGTGTGAGTGCCAAAGTGGTAAGAAACTATTTTCAAATACTGGAAGACACCTTTTTAGGGCATAGAATCCAGCCCTGGCGAAAAGTAAAAAAAAGGCGTTTAATCGAGACTGAAAAATTTTATCTTTTTGATATAGGCCTTACGAACTATCTGGGTCGTCGAACACCTAAAATTGGAACGCCGGAATTTGGACATTCGTTCGAACATTATATTCTAATGGAACTTAAAGCTTATCAAGCGTATCGCAATCCGGAGCTTGACATCCGATACTGGCGCACCAGCACAGGATTTGAGGTAGATTTTATATTGGGTGACATGAATGTTGCGATCGAAGTCAAAGGATCACAAAGGGTGCATATTGGACATACCAGAAGTCTAAAAGCGTTGTTGGAAGAACACCGTGTTAAAAAGGCAATCCTCGTTTCTTTGGATAAGCAGCCAAGAAAAGTTGACCCCAATATAGAAGTACTTCCGTGGCAAGTTTTTCTTGAGACCTTATGGTCAGGAGAACTTATTAATTGATAGTATCCGAAAGCAAACCCGAGAAGTTATCATGGTTAACGAACCGGTGATTGAAGCGGTGATGGTTGGCATCCAAGGTCAAACGAGCATTTCATTTTTCATAACAGCATGCGCTGTCTTAAAACCTCGCTCATATTGCGATTGCCGTGGATGATACCAAAGACAAAAATGTTGGGTTTGGCGAATTGGTAAATAATACGATATTTTTTTGCGATGATCTGCCGGTATTCAAATTGACCGATCTGTGAAAGTTCAGCGGGGATGTGCCCGCGCTCGGGATTCTCCGAAAGGCTGTCGCAGGCTTTGCGGATAGTTATGACCATATCCTTTGCAGCCTTTTTATTCCCGGACTTTCGGATGTATCGGTAGATTGCTTCGATGTCCTTTACGGCCTCTTCGAGCAATAGAACCGTATACGGCATCAGGAAAAATCCTTTTCGATGCGCTCTTCAAATTCTTTCAGCACTTGCTCAGCAGGCCGGAGTCGCCCTTCGGTCAAGTTTTTATTGCCTTGAGCTATCATTTCCAGCATGGCCAGGGTTTCTTGCAGATCTTCGTACGCTCTGATATCAATGAGTGCGGCCTTGGCTTCACCATTTTGGGTAATGATCATGGTGCCCTGGTTTTCGTTCAGTTTACGGAGCACTTCGGCCATGTTGTTTTTAAAATAGCTGACCGGCTTGAGGTCTTGGCTTAGCTTCATATTATTCACCTTTAGTTTAGGTCATAATTCTGACCTAATATAGACTTTATTATGCTATATGTCAAACTATTTTGAACGGAACAGTTGAATCTCGTGCATACTTCATCTTGGCCAATAGCCTTGAGTCATTCGACAAAGCTGATCACTTTAATCCTGGCCATAGGCCTTGAGTTCCTCAACTTGGCTCGGAATGCTGAGATCGTCGAAGCACAAGACCTTCGATGGACTCAGGAAAAATGAAAGGGGTACCCACTTTTGTGGAGTACCCCTGAACGCGTCGAAATGGCTGAGGGACCAGGATTCGAACCTGGGTTAACGGGGCCAGAACCCGTCGTCCTGCCGCTAGACGATCCCTCAGCATATTGTAATATTTAATTAATACATACGGCATGAGCGCAGTCAAGTCAATTTTTTGCTATTCAATTAGCCACAGAATCACAAGTAGGTTTCAGGTGTCAGGTGTCAGAAAACAGCATGCGACGAGCTCCCATCGGCAAGCTCAGGGCCTGAGTTTATCGAAGGCAGTCGAGTGGAAGGCAGAGGACAGAAGTCAGAAATGGCAAGGCTGACACCTGAACACTGAAACCTGACACCTTTTATTAAGGCCTTGCCTTAATATAGCGGATGGCTTTGTTCAACCTTGAAATTACCTTATCTTTGCCCAGGATGGCGGTCACTTCAAAAATGCCGGGACTGGCGGTTTTTCCGGTGAGGGCCACGCGTACGGGTTGGGCTATTTTCCCCAGCTTGAGGCCGGTTTGGTCCATTACGGCCTTAAAGGCGTTTTCCAATTTTTTTTCGGAAAAATCTTCCAGTTTTTCAAATTGGTCGATCAACAGCTGTAAGGCTTCAACCACCGTTGCTTTTAGAAATTTTTTGGCGGCCTTTTCTTCATAGCTGATGTCATCTGCAAAATAAAACAGGGCGCTTTCAGCCATTTCTTCCAGCGTTTTGCTGCGGGCGTGCAGGGTCTCGATAATGCTCTCCATCAGGCCGCTGTCCCCATCTTCAACCGCTATGCCGCGCTGTTTTAAAAAGGGCTTAAGGGGCTCCACGAGTTTTTCAGGGGGAGTGGCCCGAATATGATCGGCATTGAGCGATAATAGCTTTTCCGGATCAAAAACCCCGGCGGAACGCCCGATGTGTTCCAGATCAAACACCTCGATCAGCTCCCGGCGGGTAAAAAATTCCTGATCACCATGCGACCAGCCCAGCCGGACCAGGTAGTTGAGCATGGCATCCGGCAAGAAACCCATGTCCCGATAGGCTGAAACAGATATGGCGCCATGGCGCTTGCTGAAGCGGCTTTTGTCTGTTCCCAGCACCATGGGCACATGCCCAAAAATCGGCAGCGGACAATCCAGCGCGTTATAAATGAGTATTTGTTTGGGGGTGTTCATGACGTGATCATCGCCGCGGATAACGGTGTTAACCTGCATGGTCATATCATCGATGACCACCGCATAGTTATAGGTGGGGATGCCGTCGCTGCGGCACAAAATAAAATCATCCAGCTCATCATTTTGAAATACAATGTTGCCCTTGACCACATCTTCAACCACTGTTGTCCCGCTCAAAGGCGCTTTTAACCGCATCACCGATCCCTGAGTTTTCGGTAATCCTTTATGGCGACAGGTGCCGTCATATTTCGGTTTGCCGCCGGTGGCCATGGCTTTTTGACGCATGGCCTCAATATCTTCGGGCGAGCAGGTGCAATAGTACGCCTGGCCGGAATCGATGAGGCCTTCCAGGTAGCTGTTGTAAATATCAAGGCGTTTGGTTTGATAGTAGGGGCCTTCGTCCCAGTCAATACCCAGCCATTCAAGCGCTTCAAAAATGGCGTCTATGGCCTCCTGAGTCGAGCGTTCGGTATCGGTGTCTTCGATACGCAAAATAAATTTTCCTTTCATACGGCGGGCGTACAGCCAGTTAAAAATAGCAGTACGCGCATTGCCGACGTGCATGAAGCCGGTGGGACTGGGTGGAAAGCGCGTTACAACCGGGTCATTCTTTATTTCCGCATTCATTTTAGCATTCACCTCCGTTCATAAAAATTTTGGTCAAGATGAATATTGTCATCAAACCATCACTCCATTATCCCAAACCCATGATTCCATGATTCCAACATTCCTATAGGCGAAGCGTTTAAGGTAACTAGTGAGCAAATTGTTAAGTAATGTTTACACCGTCGATTGTCCGAATACTCTTATAAGAGTATGATTTATTGACAAATTAATAACACGGATTAATTTACGAATCATTATCTAACCGTTATGATAAATAAGTAAATCGAACGTATCAAGGATTCTAATAATTTAACCTGTTCGGCCGGTACGATCTGCCATCGAAAATCGATCCCGTTTAAAATGGTTTCTGGAGACCGCTGTATGTTATTATAAATTTAATAAATTTAGATAGTTATTTATAATCAACGGCCATTCTTTTAGCGGTGCATTTCCATAACATAGAAGATTGTCGAGCACAAGAGAACATATGGGATAAAATCGATGAAAACACTTGACAATCGTTTCAAGATAAATTACTAGAAGCGCTACCTTAAATCTAGGTCGTTAAAATTAAAATAAACATAAAATTCAGTTTGTTAGGAGATTACTTATGGCAGTGCCGAAACGGAAAAAATCAAAATCAAAGCGCGATATGCGACGGACCCACCAGAAACTCACCGCAATAAATACAGCGAAGTGCCCGGAGTGTGGCGAAGCCACCCTGCCGCACCATGCGTGTCCCAGCTGTGGGTATTACAAGGGCCGTAAGGTCGTCGAAACCGAAGAAGACTAGTCTTTTATTCCAATATTTCACAATAAAACGCTTCAATTTTCAATAAGGACCGATTCAATGGCTTCAGACAAGATGCCGACGGAAGGTGAACTTTACGGGCTGGATCTGGAATCCAGGCAGATGGTTCTGGATACGGTGGCACAGCTAAAAAAACGTCTTCTGACACCGGAAAAAATTTTTGAATTTGATCGTGAAGAGATATTTCCCGAGGATATCATTCGTGAAATGCTGGGTCCGGAAATCGGACTGCAGCTTTTAATGATCCCTGAAGATTATGGCGGTCTGGGCGGCGGTGCCCGTGACAGCTGCGCCATCACCAGGGAAATGGCCAAGATATGCCTGGGCATCACCACCGCCTTCTTCGCGATTCAGCTGGGCGCAGACCCCATTATTGTGGGGGCAACCGAAGAACAAAAACAAAAATGGCTTGGGAAAATTGCTGCCGGAGAGGCCCTGGTGGCCTATGCCGTTACGGAACCCGATGCCGGCAGCAATGTCGTTTCTATAAAAACGAAAGCTGAACCGGTAAAAGATGACGGCGGAGAGATCACCGGTTACAAGATAAACGGCACCAAACAATTTATTTCCACCGGTGGTTATGCCGATTTTATCACCCTGCTGGCCAGCACCCCCGAGGGCGCCACCTTTTTCATTATTGAAAAAGATACCGAGGGCTATCAGCGGGGAAAAGGTGAAGAAAAGCATGGAATCCGTGCCTCAAATACCTCGCCGCTGACATTTACCGATGTTTTTGTGCCGGTGGAAAACGTAATTGGCGGTGTAACCGGACAGGGGCTCAAACAGGCCAGCAAGGTATTCGGGTACACCCGGCTGATGGTGGCCTCTATGGCGCTTGGCAGCGGCGAAGCGGCCCTGGATATCGTCATCCCGTATGCCAAAGAGCGGATTCAATTCAAAACGCCGCTATCGGAAAAACAGGGTTACACCCACAAGCTGGTTGTACCGCATGCCGTTCGGCTGACAGCGGCCGCAACTTATATTGATGAGGTGGCCACAAGATTGGATGCCGGCGAGCAAGACCTCGAAGTAGAGGGTTCCATCGCCAAGCTTTTTGCAACCGAATCCGCCAATAAGGCTGCCGATGATGCCATGCAGGCTTTAGGCGGATACGGATATATCACCGAATATGGCGTTGAAAAAATAAAAAGAGATGTGAAAATTACCTGTATTTACGAGGGCACCAGTGAAATCCAGCAAAACATCATCAGTACCTTTCGCTGGAAAAAAACGCGCAAAACAAAAGGGGCCTTTTACGACGGCCTGGCCGAAGAAATGGATAAACTCGAAGCACAGTGCGGCGATGCCGGCTGCCGCTATATCGGTCTGGCGGCTCGCGCATTAAACAAAACCATTTTTTTGGTTAATGATAATCGGCTGACCCGTGAGCAGTATGTCATGTTTGCTCTGGCCGACATGATGATGCATGTGGAGGTGGCCGCCGGCCTGGCGCGGCAGGCTGCTTCTTTTAGCGGTGGAAATAATCCGGAAGCCGAAAAAACATGCCTTTTCTCACGACTGTTTGCCAACGAAATTGCCGAACTGGTATCCGCTAATATCTTAAAAATTTTGCGGGGTTCCGGTGTTTTTGAGCCCGAGCAGATATCGGCCTTTCTGACCGAAACATCGCACGCAGCTCTGGCGGACAGCTATCAGAACATCATTCCGGCCATGAACCGCGCAGCTGACATTATATTTAATCGCTAATCATTAGTACCCTAGTTGTTATTTTTGTGCATTTTGTGGCAAAAAAATTGTATCGGAATATTTTCACTGTCTTGTAAAGATTGAATATTTTCGATTGAATATTTAAGCCTCCGGCTCGTAGATCCTACGGCTCGGAGAGGAATTCTTTCCATTTTAAAAAAGACGGAGCGAAGCGACATCCACAAATATTCAATATGCAATCTTCAATTTTCAATTCCCCGATAAACCGGGATTTCCGCTTCGCTCCAACCCCGCGAGCGGGATCTACGCTACGCTACGACCGGCTATGCTCGTCCGGGTTAGGGTTATATTGTGGCGTGAAGGGAGACAAACTTGCGATTCGAAAATAAAGTGGTGATGGTTACCGGAGGGGCAGCTGGAATCGGTCGGGTGACGGCTGAAAGCTTTGCCGGCGAAGGCGCCAGGATCGCGCTCTGCGACGTCAACCCGGAAGCGGGGGAAGCCGCAGCAAAGGCACTGGGCCCCGAAGCCTCCTTCGAACAGGTAGACGTTGCCAGCAGTGCGGGCGTGTCAAGCTGGATAGAGGGTGTTTTTGATAAATACGGGCAAATTGACGTGCTGGTTAACAATGCCGGGATCACGCGCGATGGTCTGATCATGCGCATGAAAGAAGAAGACTGGGATGCGGTGATCAGCGTCAACCTTAAAAGCGTATTTAACTGTATCAAAGCGGTTTCCAAGATAATGGTCAAACAGCGTTCGGGCAGGATTATCAATCTGGCTTCGGTGGTGGGGGTAATGGGCAATCCCGGTCAGGCCAATTATGTGGCCTCCAAAGCCGGTATGATTGGTCTCACCAAAACGGTGGCCAAGGAACTCGGTGCCAGAGGCATTACCGTAAACGCTGTTGCGCCGGGTTTTATAGAAACCGATATGACGGCCGTTCTATCCGATAAAGCTAGAGAAGCTATGCTCAGCATGATTCCGTTGCAAAGAGCCGGAACCCCTCAGGATGTGGCTGATACCATTACATTTCTGGCTTCAGACAGCGCGGCTTATATCACCGGTCAGGTCATTCACGTCACAGGTGGCATGTACATGTAGAAGCGATCTCAAAAATGCATCTAACGCTCAATGGCTGTGTTACAAACCGATTCAAAATACTCGAATACTGTCGTGTATACTCCGTTTTTGAATCGGTTTGCGCCTTGCCATTGAGCGTGATCTACTATTTTTGAGATCACTTCCAGTAACATTTAATCAGTTCTGGAGTTATTATGCGGAAAAAAACTTGGAGGCTTGCTGAACACAATTAATTTTTTTGATCAGATGTGAAGTCCCGCTTTCAAGCGGGGCTCTTTGGCGCGATCTAAAATTTTGAATCCACTTTTAAAGGTTATTTTAAAAAAACCTGACCGTTATAAAGCCAGTTACCTATTAATTAAACGACAATTTTTTGACCGGCTTGAGCCGGTAAGGAGGAAAATGAGATGTCTCTTGAGGAGAGAGTAAAAAAGATCATTGCCGAAAAACTAAGCGTTGATATGGAAGAGGTTGTTCCTGAAGCTTCATTCGTAGATGATTTGGGAGCAGATTCACTTGATCTTGTTGAGTTGATTATGTCCATGGAAGAGGAATTTGATACGGAGATTTCAGATGAGGATGCCGAGCAGCTTACCACTGTTAAGGATGCGATTGATTATATTAACAAACAGTAAGCAGCCATTTTTTTAATCAAATTCTTTTCTAAGCATCGGCTAACTGCACCACTTTGCCGCTCAAAATAGGAGATCTTTTGAACAGACGGGTCGTCGTTACAGGCATGGGCTTAATTACCCCGGTTGGGATTGGCGTTAAAAATACCTGGGCGGCTCTTTGTGCCGGGAAATCAGGCATAGGAGCAATAACGCGGTTTGATACATCGGACCATCAGACCAAAATTGCCGCAGAGGTAAAGGACTTTAACGCGCAGGATTTTATTCCTAAAAAAGAGGCCAAGCGCAACGAGCTTTTTATCTCGTATGCGATGGCTGCAACGCGTATGGCGTTGGAAGATGCCGGTCTGGAAATTAACGAAAGCAATGCAAACCGGATCGGGGTTGTTACGGGTTGCGGTTTAGGTGGTCTTGGAATTATGGAAGATACGATTCTCAACGTTGCCACCAAAGGTCCCAAACGTGTCAGCCCGTTTTTTATTCCCATGATGATCGGCAATATGGCACCGGGCATGATTTCGATCCATTTTGGTGCCAAGGGACCGAATTTATCCTTCGCCACTGCCTGTGCCGCCGGTACCCATGCAATTGGGGATTCCTTTGAAATGATTCAACGCGGTACCGTCGATGCCATGATCACCGGCGGAACCGAGGCAGTCGTATCGGCGACCGCTGTGGCGGGCTTTAATGCCATGAAAGCGCTGTCCACCCGCAACGATGAGCCCCAAAAAGCCTCACGGCCCTTTGATCGGGATCGTGACGGCTTTGTGATCGGTGAAGGCAGTGGAATTATAATTTTAGAGGCTCTTGAGTATGCCCAGGAAAGAGGGGCTGATATTTATGCGGAGCTCATTGGCTATGGCCTCACCGGAGACGGCTACCATATGGCCGCACCGCCGCCTGATGGCAACGGTGCGGTGCGCTGTATGCAAGCGGCACTGGATGATGCGGGAATCGGCTATGACAGCGTGGACTACATCAATGCCCATGGCACTTCCACCGAGCTCAACGATCTGTATGAATCCCGGGCGGTCAAAACGGTATTTAAGGACCATGCCTATAAATTGGCGATCAGCTCCACCAAATCGATGACCGGTCATTTATTGGGGGGTGCCGGCGGCATTGAAACGGTGTTTACCGCCCTCAGCGTCTATCATGATATGATGCCGCCGACCATTAATTATGAAAATCAGGCTGATGAATGTGACCTGGACTATGTACCCAACACCGCCCGTAAGGCTCCGGTCAATGTGGCCATGACCAATTCCTTTGGCTTTGGCGGAACCAACGCCACCCTGATTTTGAAAAAATACACCGATATTCAATGATTGAGAATTCAGGAATTGAGGGATTTAGGAATTAGAATGACAGAATGCCTTCAATTCCTAAATTTAACACCTGGCACCTACTTATTGCGTAACCCTCACACAGGGAATTGTTGCCTTACTCAGTTTGCTGTATCTGTGTATGTATGTGACTAATATAGTTAAATGGCAAGGCACTTCGGCCTTGCCATTTTTTTGCTTGCGGTAATTTTTTTTGGAATATAATATAAAAAGTTAATCTTTTTCTGACTAATGCTAAGCAGTGGTTCTTGACAGGCTTTTGGTGAGCTAAATTCGGATATGTGGAGGTAATTACTTTAATGGTACCTGAAGATCCTCGACCTTCCTGGGAAGATTATTTCATGGATATTGCGATGCTTGTCGCCAGGCGTTCAACCTGTCTCCGGCGAGCAGTCGGGGCGATTATTGTAAAGGACAAACGGGTACTATCAACCGGCTATAATGGAGCCCCCACCGGTGTTCGCCACTGTGATGAAGTGGGATGTTTGCGCGAAAAATTAGGGATTGAGTCCGGTAAAATGCATGAGCTGTGCCGCGGCATTCATGCGGAACAAAATGCCATTATCCAGGCGGCTTATCATGGCGTCTCTTTGAAAGGCGCCCGTGTATTTTGCACCAATTTACCTTGTTCAATATGCGCAAAGATGATCATTAATGCAGGAATTGATAAAATTTATTACCGTTCGGGTTATGCAGACGAACTGTCGAAGGACATGTTGCAAGAAGCCCATATAGAGCTGATCCATCTTGAAACCAAACAGCAGGGAGAAGACTCATGAAGTGTCCGTACTGTGGGGAGACTGACAATAAAGTCATCGATTCCAGATTGAGTAAAGATGCCAGCGTTATCCGCCGCCGCCGAGAATGTCTCGTATGCAGCCGCCGATTTACAACCTATGAGCATATTGAAGAAATTCCGATTATGATTGTTAAAAAAGACGGCCGGCGCGAAGTTTTTAACCGGGAAAAAGTACGCTCAGGGCTGAAAAAAGCATGTCAAAAGCGAAACATCAGCATCAATGTCATTGAAGAATTTATTGATGATCTGGAGCGCGATCTCAGAGAGACGGGCGAAAAAGAAATACCGGCCTCCTTTCTTGGGGAAAAAATCATGACAATGCTTCATGAACTCGATGACGTGGCTTATGTGCGCTTTGCCTCGGTTTACCGGGAATTTAAGGATGTCAATGACTTTGTCTCCGAGCTCAAAAGCCCTGCTCAGCAAACAGGAGCAGTAGGTTAGATGTCAGAGGACAGCCGTCAGAGAACAGAGAACAGAAATCAGATTCAATTTGGTTTTAAATATGTTAACTCCGATATCCTTGGTCTGTTATCTGTCATCTGTCTTCTGACCTCTGACCTCTGAAATCTGACCTCTGTTCTCTGACATCCGACCGCTGAAGCTTATGGATCACGAATTTTTTATGAAAAAGGCCTTGGGCCTTGCAAAAAAGGGGCAAGGCTATACGTCGCCCAACCCAATGGTCGGAGCCGTCATTGTCAAAGACGGCGAGGTCAAAGGAAAGGGATATCATCAATTTTTCGGTCAGGCGCATGCTGAGGTTAATGCCATTGAGGATGCCGGCAGCCAAGCCAGAGGCGCCACGCTATATGTAAATTTGGAGCCCTGCAATCACAAGGGGAGAACGCCTCCCTGCACCCGGAAAATTCTTGAAACGGGTATTAAGCGCGTCGTGGTGGCGATGGAAGACCCGAATACAATCGCCGGCGGTGGATCCGTTTTTTTAAAGCAGCATGGCATTGAGGTTTTAACGGGTGTATGTGAAAACCAGGCGGCGAGACTCAACGAGGCCTTCCTTAAATATGTGAACACAAAGTGCCCGTTTGTCATGATCAAATGCGCCGCTACCCTGGATGGGCGCATCGCTACCCGCACCGGTGACTCCAAGTGGGTGACCGGGGAAAAGGCGCGCAGATACGTGCACCGGCTTCGGCATGCAGTTGATGCCATTTTGGTGGGCATCGGGACGATCCATGCCGACAACCCGAACCTGACCACGCGTTTGAATTCGAAAAAGGGTCTAGATCCGGTTCGAATTGTTCTTGATACCCATCTATCCATCTCACCGGATGCCAGGATATTGAAGCTGGATTCTGATTCTGATACGATCCTTGTCACCGGCAATACCGTATCTGAAGCTAAAAAGAAAAGGGTCGTAAAGAAAGGGGTGCGCTTAATCGAACAGCCGCTAGAAAATGATCAAATTGATATGAAGCCCCTGATGGTTCGGTTGGGTTCAATGGGTATTTCCAGCCTTTTAGTTGAAGGTGGCAGTCGCGTGATTGCTTCGGCATTTAGCAGCGGTATCGTCGATAAAGCACTTTTTTTTTATGCGCCAAAAATTTTAGGAGGCGATGACGGCATACCCATTTGCCGGGGACCGGGGCCGCAACTGATGAAAGACTGCATCCGGGCCAAAAATATCCGTGTCCGAAGATTTGACGATGATGTTATGATTGAAGCGTACATTGAAAAACAGTGATTCGGACTTATCTTTTAACAATGAAAATAGAGGTTTTTTAGTAATCAACCGGCACAAGGCGCAGGTTGCTAACGGGCTTAAGCGCTGTGCGTTAGATAACGAGAACGAGGACGACGACGAGTACGAGGAGGAATGTTGCATAATTTCGTACTCGTACTCGTGCTCCTCCTCGTCCTCGATAACCGCATCTTTAAGATAAGTTCTAAATGCCTTGTAAGACGGACGACTATCAATGGACGACGGGCAAAAATATGTTTACGGGAATTATTGAAGGTCAGGGGACCATCGGCGCCATACGGCCTGCCGGTCAGGGAAAGCGCCTGACGATTGAGGCGGATTATGCCCTGGATCAAACCAAAATCGGCGACAGCATCGCGGTGAACGGTGCCTGCCTGACAGTTGTAAAAATTAGCGCTAAAAAGTTTGAAGTGGATCTTTCCCCCGAGACGCTGGCAGCATCCATTTTTAATAAGGCAAAGCGGGGTGACCGCTTAAACCTTGAAAGGGCAATGCGATTGTCCGACCGCATTGACGGGCACCTGGTTTCAGGTCACATTGATGGTATCGGTGTGATTAAACAGCGGGAGAAACTGGGAAATGCCATTGTGGTTACCATTGCCGTGCCGGAGGCCCTCTCGCGTTATATCATCCACAAAGGCTCAATTGCCGTAGATGGTATTAGTTTGACCATCAACACCTGCGAGCCCAAAAGCTTTACGGTCAGCATTATCCCGCATACCGCCGGATTAACGACAATTGGTATGAAACAAAAGGAAGATCCGGTTAATATCGAAACCGATATGATCGGCAAATACGTCGAACGCTTTGTCCGGGGCGAATCGATGCATAACAGCGAAAAAACGACGGCATCCTCCGGTATTGATATGGAATTTTTAGCCAAGTCCGGGTTTTTATAGAATATAGAACTTAGGGGCTTTGCCCCAATTGGAATGTTGGAACAATGGAATTGTGGAATGATGGGTTTCAAGAATACGGAATTCAAAGCGCATAATTTTGCATTTATTTTCTTGTTCTGACCCAGTATTCCAATATTTCACTATTCCATCATTCCATGTGGCTTACAAAAGAATATGGCCACAAAAAGAACTATAATTCCAATAAGCTGTATAAATTCTGAGACGTATATTTAGGAGATCAATAACCCATGCCACATCTGACAACCGATCAAGCCATCCGTGATATCAAAGATGGCAAGATGGTCATCCTGGTGGATGACGAAGATCGTGAAAACGAGGGCGATCTGTGCATGGCGGCTGAAAATGTGACGCCGCAAGTCATTAACTTTATGGCGAAATATGGAAGAGGCCTTATTTGTCTTGCGATGACCGCGGAGAAATGCGATTCCCTGGATCTGCCCCCGATGGTCGACAATAACACCTCACCTTTTGGGACAGGTTTCACGGTGTCGATAGAAGCCCGCTGCGGGGTGACCACCGGCATTTCAGCACAGGACCGCGCGACTACGATTTTGACGGCCGTAGCCGATGATTGCCTACCACGGGATCTGGTGCGACCCGGGCATATATTCCCCTTAAGAGCAAAAGCCGGCGGGGTGATTGTCCGAGCGGGGCAGACTGAAGGCTCGGTGGACCTTGCCCGTCTGGCCGGCCGAAAACCCGCCGGGGTTATATGCGAGGTCATGGACGAAGACGGGACAATGGCCCGCATGCCGGCGCTGGAAAAGTTCAGCGAAAAACATGGTATCGGAATTTGTACCATTGCCGATCTAATTGAATACCGGATGCGGACTGAATCCTTTGTTCACCGGTCCGCAGAAACGGTGATCCCCACCTCTATTGCCGGTGATTTCAAAGCAATCGTGTATGAAAACGATATCGATAATCTATTGCACATCGCGCTGGTTAAAGGTGAGATTGATCCGGAAAAACCGGTATTGGCACGGGTACACTCCGAGTGTTTGACCGGGGATATCTTCGGCTCCCTGCGATGCGATTGCGGTTTGCAACTGCATCAGGCCATGGCCGTCATTGAAAAGGAAGGAAGCGGCGTTCTGCTTTATATTCGTCAAGAGGGCCGCGGCATCGGGCTTGTTAACAAGATCAAAGCCTATGCCCTTCAGGACCAGGGGCTGGATACCGTTGAGGCCAACGAAGAGCTTGGATTTAAACCGGACATGCGCAATTACGGTATCGGGGCGCAAATCCTGGTCGATCTTGGGGTCAGAAAAATGAGGCTCATGACCAACAACCCTAAAAAAATAATAGGTCTTGACGGGTACGGGCTCAGCATTGTTGAACAGGTACCGATTGAAGTCCCGGCGAATATACACAATAAGTGTTATCTGGAATGTAAGAAGTTAAAAATGGGGCATCTGTTGAACGTTGATGCGGCACCCTAACGATCACCGGCCGACTCATTTAGCAGCTTAATTTCAATTTTATTCACACGCTATACTGAAAGGAGCTTTTATGGCTAAGACTCTTGAAGCTCATTTAAATGCAGAAGGCAAAAAGTTTGCCATTGTAGTGAGCCGATTTAATGATTTTATTACCGAAAAACTTTTAAGTGGTGCCCTGGACGCCCTGGTGCGCTCTGGCGCTAAAGACAGTGACATCCAGGTTGTTAAGGTACCCGGCTCTTTTGAGATTCCATTAGTCGCCAAAAAAATAGCAAAAAAGAAGGGATTTGACGCCATTATCTGTCTGGGTGCAGTTATCCGCGGCGCAACCCCTCATTTTGATTATGTCAGTGCCGAGGTGTCTAAAGGAATTGCCCAGGTCAGCCTGGAGTCTGAAGTACCGATTATTTTTGGCGTTGTCACCACCGATACCATCGAGCAGGCCATCGAACGCGCTGGTGCCAAAGCCGGCAACAAAGGCTGGAGTGCAGCTATGGCTGCTGTTGAAATGGCGAATCTGCTTGAAGTAGTGGGCTAGTTTTAGTCATGGGGATCCGTCGCAGAGCGCGAGAGTTGGCTATGCAGGCGCTCTTTTATATGGATGCTAACCAGAGCGCATCGCCGCAGATGCTGGAACGTTTTTGTGAGAATTTTACCCCGCCTCAAAAGGCACGGCCATTTTTCATGAAACTGGTGAACGGGGTTTTAAAGGCCAAGCCTCAAATCGACACCCTTATAGAGCGCTTTTCAAAAAACTGGAGCATGCAGCGCATGTCGTGTGTGGACCGCAATGTCATGCGGGTTGCTGTATTCGAAATGCTGTTTTGCCCTGATATTCCGCCAAAGGTTTCCATCAACGAAGCCATTGATGTCGGTAAAAAATTTGGCACTGAAGATTCCGGAGCATTCATAAACGGAATTGTTGACGCCATCCGCATCGCCATTGAAAAAGGAGAGGTACCGATCGAACCGGCGGACAATAACACTGAAAAAACAGATTGAATTTCTAAGCTCATAAATAAATGCTCAAAGCAAATTATACAGGACGACTTAAATCATTGCGCATACATACACAGCGAATTACGAGTCTTACCGATTTCTATAGCTTTAATGTCGACAATTCTCCCGTAAGATACGCAATTGATTGTGGCGCTGTGTATAGATTGTCAGGCTGCAAAATCAATCCGCAATCCGCAATCTAAAATCCAAATTCCAAAATCCAAAGACACTGGAGGCTGATTCGATGATTATCAAGACGTTACCTGTGGGGCCGATTATGGCAAATTGTTTTATAGTGGGCTGCAAAGAAACTTTGGAAGCAGCCGTTATCGATCCGGGCGATGAGGCTGAAAAGATTCTTGAGTCGGTGGCCGAGTTAGATTTAAAAGTCAGATTCATCATCAACACCCATGGTCACTTTGATCATGTCAGTGCCAACAAAGGCATCAATGCGGCTACAAAGGCGCCGATTTTAATTCATGCGCTGGATGCACCGATGCTGGAACAAATATCCGCCAGTGCTGCGAACTGGGGCCTTTCAGCGGAAAACTCGCCTCCCCCTGACCGCACCGTAGATGATGGCGATACCATTACCTTCGGTAAAATTACGTTTAAAGTGATCCACACTCCGGGGCACACCCCGGGCGGTATTTCTCTTTTTACCGATGGCCATGTTTTTGTGGGTGATACGCTATTTGCCGGCTCAATCGGGCGTACCGATTTTCCGGGAGGGGATTTCGAGACTCTGAAATCCAGTATTCAGGATAAATTGTTTGCCCTGGGAGATGATGTCCGGGCATATACCGGGCACGGGCCGGAAACTATCATCGGACATGAAAAGCAACATAATCCGTTTGTGGGCGCGAATGCGATGTATTAGGGATGAGGGATTGAGGGATTGGGGAATTTAGGGATTTAGGAATTTGGGGATTGAGGGATTCGGGGATTAAGGAATTGGGAATTCAGGAGTGTTGGAGTAATGTTAAAACAAAATCCCAAATCACAAAAACCAAGGTGTCAGGTGCCAACACTTGCACCCCTCATTTCTGACACCTGACACCTGAAACCCGACACCCGAGGTTTTGGTCATTGATAATTGAGATTTGAAATTTATTTGTGATTTGGTGTTTGAATTTGGGATTTTATAATGACGCTTGCGCTGTTTTGTATTCAAAACCCTCACGCTTCAGAATATCATAATAAATCATAATCTGCTTGATATAGCGGATCGGTTCGGTACCCCGGCAAAAGCCGTATTTGGCGTGCTTAAAGTATTTTCTGTATCGCAACAACGGCAAGGTTTTAGAAAGGGACTCCCATGTGTTTGGGTCAAGTCCCTTTTTTTTCGCGAGTTTGCGGGCATCATGGACATGTCCCTGCCCGATATTATAGGCTGCCAGAGAGATCAGTAACCGGTCTTTTCCCTTGACCGTATCAAAATGCTCAAATAAATTTTTAAGGTGTTGCACGCCGGCATTAATGTTTTGCACCGGATCGAATAGATCGTTAAGCCCCAGGCTTCTGCCGGTGGAGGGCATAATTTGCATCAGTCCCCTTGCGCCGGCCTGGCTTTTAGCCCAGGGATTCAGGTGCGACTCCTGATAGATCTGGGCGGCAATCAGTCGCCAGTCAAATCCATGTTTCTTGGCGGCGGCCTTGATAAACGGGCTGTAACGGGAAAGCCTGGTTTTAACGCGTCGGTGAAAAGCCTTTAAATCCACATAATCAAAATCTTTCGTGTCGCCGTAGTATTTATCGTAGATCGAATCGAATTTGCCGCTCTTTTTGGTCATTTTTAAAAACGCATTCATGTGCTCGAGCAGTTCAATAGATTTCGGATACACCGCCCAGCCCAGCTGCATGCGGTCGTTAATCGATCCCGTGCTGACGGCCCCCGGAAAGTTCCGACGATTGATTAAAATGATGTTGCTGTTGGCAATCGTAAAATCGATTTCTTCATCAGCCACTTTCTGAATGAGTTCTTCGATTGGCAGGTCATCATGCAGCCGGATCGATAGATCGATTCCCTGATGTTTTAACTCCACAAGTCGCTGCTGATACGCGGTTCCTTTTCTGACGTCAACGGTTTTGCCGGAAAGATCTGTTGCTTTTTTTATGCTTGAATTTTTGCGATGCGCAATAATTTGCTGCGCCACTTCCATATATCCGTCTGAAAACGTGACCCCAGTTTGCCATTTCGGTATAATCGGTGTACTGGCGGCGATAAACGCTGCCGATCCATTATTTAGGGCGGCAACCATGTCTTTCCAGCGATCAACAACCTTTACTTGCAGGCGAACACCCAGATATTCGGCAAAGGCTTGCGCCATTTCGTACTCAAAACCCATGGGCTGATCCCGGTAAAGATAGTAACAATCAGCGGTATTGCGAGTGACGACCGTTATTTCTCCGGTCTTTTGAATTTTTTGCAGGGTCACAAATTGGTATGCAGCCATAACCGGGCTGAACAAATAATACCCTAAAACCATCCAAACCAGGAGGATTGTTATCTGAAAACCGGTTTTTTCACTTAAGATATTATTAACTGCCGACCTGACCACAGCACATCACCCTTTCGTATGTAACTATTATCGACTCAAATGCAAACAATCTTAAATGCCAATGGGCTAAAATGCACCCAGCTGGCAGGGTTTTACTTTGATTTTGAGCTGCTCACAAACTGAACTGACCCTCATTTTAGAAACATCGAAGCGACGGGCAATTTCCCAGGCGTTTTCGCAGGAAAGTTTACCATCTACCCGCGCATCCCGAATGGCGCTTGCCAGGTCCGGATTTTCGGTTGCTTTGGGTTTGACAATCTTTTTTTCAGGCGTATAACCAAATAATCCCAGCTGGCATTTAACCAGCATTATTTCCAACAAATCAGCCGTTTTCCCGACTTCAGCCGCTGAAACATTCAGTTCAGCGGCAATTTTAAATGCCACCGCACAGGGGAGCTCATTATTTTTTGTTTGGCGGATAATATGGTCTTTGATTTTTTCATTTAATTGGGTGTTGGATTCATGTTTTTCGGCAAATTTTTGACCTTCTTCTCGCTGCATTTTTCAACTCCTAACCCGGACAAGCCGGAAAATGTTTTTGCACAAAATGCAAAGAATTCACAACTAAGGCTAATGGATAACTGATAATTACTCCGCCCTGAAAAATAGCCATAACAGGGTTGGGTATAGTAAATTTGTTCTTTGAAAATTAAAGAAAATATTTAGAAGTTGATCCGGGCGGATTAATTAATTATTTCTTAAAAAGAAGTACAAGATTTCAAGAGCTTAGTCCATACTATTTTATTTTTACATCAGCATCTGGGATGAAATTAAAAAGCCCCAAAAAGCATAAAAAAATGCGCAGCATAAAATAATTAATCCGCCGAACCTTCGATCTAACAACTTACTTCAGTTTTCAAAGAACAATTTGCAACCCTAAATATGCTATTTTTCAGGGCGGAGTAATTAGATACGTATTTTCAACACCCGCTGCCGGCGATTCCGTTTCGAGGATCCTGTTTATACCGCTTGTCATAAATATGTTCCGTTTGCCGGATTCGCTAACAAGGGAAAATGTAATGTGTAACAGCTTAAAATTATTACAAACATGACAACCGCTATATTAATGAAGAAAAATTATTAGAGCGTTTGCATCAGGCCATATTGGACGTTATCGACAACCCTGAGAAGGCACAACAAACTACCGCTATCGGAACGTTATTTTGACAAACGCTCTAGCAAGAACTCGGGGACAGACCGGCCTGTGCGGCAACTTTTACGGCTCTATTTTACTTGAATAATCTCCGTTCGTTTGTTAGTGTAAGATATTTAAACCACTTGGGATTTGATTCTTACATTCAAAACTTGGTCTTCTGGACCGGGTCCGAGATCAACGGCTTTGCCGTAATCGAATGCCATGGGGTACTGGAATAATGGAATGTTGGAATACTGGGTTTAGCGGAATTAGATCTACTTTTATTTAGATGGCCCTGATCTGAAATTGAAATCAGGACATCATCCGCTTTTCATACCCAATATTCCATTTTTCCGCCATTCCATTATTCCATTGGTAACCTAACGGCAAACACCATCCCTCTGGGGGAAATCAAAGCGTGGCCCTCTGGGACAGGATTCTTTACTATTGATGTCGGGCAATTGGACGCTGAGCGCAAGCCGTTTTCTGTTTTGGGCGCAGTTTCCCGATTTTAATGATTATCATATGGAAAATGGTTATCGGATCACTTTACAGATCATTTGATACGCCTTAGCTTTGCAATAAAAAGCCAGACCGAAACCCGGATACAGCGTCCGCTGAAGTTTTGAAACACTATACCATAATTTGATTTATAGAAAAATAAGCATTTTTATGAAAATTTCAAAGATCAAACGAAAAAAAACGCGCCAAATAACAGTCGGTAAGGTAAAAATTGGTGGATCGGCACCGATTACGGTGCAATCCATGACCAACACGCCAACTCAGGATGTCGCAGCCACAGTTGCCCAGATTGTGCGTCTGCAGGAAGCCGGCTGTGAAATTATACGCGTCGCTGTGCCGGATCAGGAAGCGGCTGCAGCGATATCGGCGATCAAAAAACAGATCGATATCCCGCTGATTGCCGACATTCATTTCAACTACCGGCTGGCCATTGCCGCCGCCAAAGCCGGAGCCGATGGGCTTAGATTAAATCCCGGCAATATTGGCGGTATTAAAAAGGTTAAAGCGGTAGTGGACTGTGCCAAGGACTTTAACCTCCCCATCCGCATCGGGGTCAATTCCGGCTCCCTTGAAAAAGATATCCTTAAAAAATATAATGGGGTTACAGCGGCCGGCATGGTGGCAAGCGGGCTGCGCCACGTGGAATTGCTGAAATCTTTAGACTTTCACCAGATTAAGATTTCCCTTAAGGCTTCCGATGTTCAGCGTACCCTGGAAGCCTATCGGCTCCTGTCTGCAAAAACCGACCTGCCGCTGCATGTCGGCGTAACCGAGGCCGGCGCACTTTATTCGGGAATTGTTAAATCGGCGCTGGGAATCGGAATGCTGTTAGCCGAAGGCATTGGCGACACCATCAGGGTTTCCCTGACCCGCGATCCGGTTGAAGAGGTACGGGTCGGATTCGAAATCCTGAAAGCGCTTGATATCCGCCGTCGCGGTCCGGAAATTATCGCCTGTCCCACCTGTGGGCGCTGCAACATTGAGCTTTTTGACATTGTTGAGCGGGTTGAAAAAGCACTGATGACCACGGCTGAGCCGATTAAGATCGCTATAATGGGATGTATGGTCAACGGACCGGGAGAAGCCCGGGAGGTGGACATCGGCATTGCCGGTGGGGACGGCAATGGGGTGCTGTTCAGAAAGGGCAAAGTGGTCAAAAAATTTGCGCAGGAAAAACTGGTGGAGGTTCTATTGCATGAAGTGCGTGAATATGTAAAAGATCTCAATGCCGAAAACCGGGACGAGCAGGATTTATAATTTCAGCGAAAGGCAGGACATGACAAAGCAAGTGAAGACAGCGATCTCACCGACACGTAACGAGGATTATCCGGAATGGTACCAACAGGTCATTAAAGCCTCGGACCTGGCCGAGCGGTCACCGGTCAGGGGCTGTATGGTCATTAAACCCTGGGGCTATGCCTTGTGGGAAAATATTGTGCATGCCATGGATAATCTGTTCAAGGCCACCGGGGTTAAAAACGCCTATTTCCCCCTTTTTATTCCTTTAAGTTTTCTTGAAAAAGAGGCTGAGCACGTTGAGGGCTTTGCCAAGGAATGTGCGGTGGTGACCCATCACCGGCTGGAAAAGGGCAAAAGCGGCCGTCTTGAGCCCGCTGGTCCGTTGGCCGAGCCCCTGGTGGTGCGTCCGACCTCTGAGACCATTATCGGAGATTCATTTTCCAGATGGGTGAGCAGCTATCGTGATTTACCGATATTGATCAACCAGTGGGCCAATGTGGTGCGCTGGGAAATGCGTACTCGCATGTTTCTAAGAACCAGCGAATTTTTGTGGCAGGAAGGACACACGGTGCACGCAACTGCCGAAGAGGCCCGTGAGCGTACGCGCATGATGCTGGATGTTTATACCACCTGTGTTGAGGATTATCTGGCGATGCCGGTTATCCGGGGGCGCAAGTCACCCGCTGAACGCTTTCCGGGGGCGGTGGATACACTCAGCATTGAAACCATGATGCAGGATCGAAAAGCATTGCAGTCCGGGACGTCGCATTTTCTGGGTCAAAATTTTGCGCGGGCTTCTGAGATTAAATTTCAATCAGCCGCTGAAACCGAAGAATATGCCTGGACCACTTCATGGGGCTCATCCACCCGAATGATCGGCGGGATCATCATGACCCACGGTGATGATGACGGTATTATTTTGCCGCCCAAAGTTGCATCCGCGCATGTTGTGCTTTTGCCCATTTTTCGGAAATCTGAGGATCGGGGATCGGTGATGGATTTTACTGAAAAGCTGGCCCGGGAATTAAAAGCAAAAACTTACCACCATCGAAAGGTGGTTGTCGAAATTGATGACCGTGAAATCGGCGGTGCCCGCGGCTGGGATTGGGTTAAAAAAGGGATCCCTTTACGAGTGGAGATCGGCCCCAGAGACATCGCCCAGCATTCGCTTTTTGTCGGCCGCCGGGATCAAGCACCGAATGAAAAGAAAGCCATCGACCGAGATCAATTTGTGGCCGAAATAACCGATATTCTGGATGAAATCCAGGAGAACCTGTTCCAGCGGGCCCTGGCATATCGCAAGCAACACACCGTTGCCATTGAAGATAAAAAAACATTTTACGAATATTTTACCCCTCCAAATGGCGAAAAACCTGAAATCCATGGCGGCTTTGCCGTCTCCGGCTGGTGCGGCTCAGATGAATGCGAATCTAAGATAAAAGAAGATCTCGCCGTAACCATTCGCTGTATTCCATTTGAAAGCGAGAACGTTAAAGGTCGCTGCATTTACTGCGGCAAGGACAGCGATAGTCAGGTGATATACGCAAAAGCTTACTAATCTGGTTGCTGGCTGCTGGTCACTGGCTACTTGCTACTGGCCGCTGGTTTCTTGTCCCCGGTAACCAATAGATATCTGGTTTTAGATTAATGGTTAATGGAATTCACATTTAAGATTATTGGATAAAGAATTATTCCGATGATCCAAATTGAAGATATTATTGACCGCTTAAAAGAGACCGGCGGCCCGCGGCCGGAAGCCAGAAGTAGGGCAGCCCACCGCGGCTGCCAGCAGCCAACAGCCAACAGCCAGAATCCAGCGACCAGCAGCCAGATGCAAGAAGCGAGTAACCTGCCTTGATCCGGATTAACGATATAGTTGATAAGGTCAGCGATTACGTTCCAGATGCCGACCTGGACCTCATCGAGCGTGCTTATATTTATTCGGCCCGGGTTCACGAAGGCCAGGTGCGGCTTTCGGGAGAACCTTACCTGTCCCATCCCCTTGAAGTGGCCGGCATCCTCGCGGATATGAAACTGGATCCGGAAAGCGTGGTCGCCGGTATTCTGCATGACGTCATCGAAGACACTTCCGCCACTCCAGAAGAAATCAAGAATCTGTTTGGTCCGGAAGTATTGCATATTGTATCCGGAGTTTCCAAGCTCAGCAGCCTGTCCTTTGGCAGTTCCCAGGCCCGTCAGGCCGAAAGCATTCGCAAAATGTTTTTGGCCATGGCTGACGATATTCGGGTTATTCTCATTAAACTGGCTGATCGGCTGCACAATATGCGCACCCTGCAATTTCACAGTGCCGACAAAAGAAAGGAAATTGCCCAGGAAACGATTGATATTTATGCGCCCATCGCCGCCCGCCTGGGGATTTATTGGATTAAAGATGAGCTCGAAGAATCATCCTTCAAATTCATCCAGCCGGAGGAATATGCGCGCATAGAAAGCCTTCTCAGCAATTCTAAGACCGACCGTGAAAAATACGTTGAACATGTAAAAAGCCACATCAATAAAGCAATGGATGCAGCCAATTTGCAGTGCGAGGTGCTGGGCCGCAATAAAAATTTTTACAGCATCCATAATAAAATGATTTCCCAGAACCTTCCTTTTGAGGAAATTTATGACATCATTGCGTTCAGAATTATTCTGAAAACCATGCCCCAGTGTTACGAGGCGCTGGGCCTCATCCATTCATTGTGGAAACCGATCGATCATAAATTTAAAGATTATATCGGGCGTCCCAAAACCAATATGTATCGGTCGCTTCACACGACCGTTATTGGGCCGGTTGGGGAGCGCATTGAAATTCAGATCCGCACCTGGGAAATGGACGGAGTGGCCTCATCCGGTATCGCCGCCCACTGGGGCTACAAAGAGGGCAAGCGCCTTGATGAAAATGTGAGCCGCAAATTTGCATGGATACAGAATCTCGTAGAAAACCAGGAAAATTTTCTGGATCCCGGCGAATTTTTAGAAAATGTCCGCATCGATCTTTTCCCCGATGAAGTCTATGTTTTCAGCCCTCGCGGCGAGGTGAAAACATTGGCGCGCGGCGCTACGCCGGTTGATTTTGCTTATCTGATCCACAGCGAGGTGGGCAACCAATGTACCGGCGCAAAGGTCAACGGACGGATGGTACCGCTGCCTTACGAGCTGAAAACCGGTGACATTGTTGAAATCGTTACGTCCAAGAATCACCACCCGAGCAAGGATTGGCTCAACTTTGTCAAAACGGTTAAGGCCCGCTCAAAAATCCGGCACTGGATCAAAGTCCAGGAAAAAGAACGCAGCCTTACTTTGGGCAGGGAAATGTGTGAAAAGGCTTTCCGCAAGGAGCGCCTGAATTTTAATACCCTGGCCAAATCCGAAAAGATGATGCAGATTGTCGAGCAATTTGGTTTCAAGGCCGTTGATGACCTGATTGCCAATGTGGGTTATGGCAAGATTACACCGCTGCAGGTGCTGCGCAAGTTCGCTCCTAAAATTGATGAAGAGGAAGTTGACGAATCGATTTTTAACAAATTGATGGGGCGGGTCCGCAAGAAAAAACCCAAAACCGGGGTGCTGGTAAAAGGAGTAGATGACATCCTGATCAAGTTCGGCAAATGCTGCCAGCCCGTACCCGGAGACCCTATTGTGGGTTACATCACCCGGGGGTTTGGCGTAACCGTTCACCGCACCAATTGTGTGAACGCTCTGAGGATGAATCCGGAACGGCAAATCGAGGTGTCGTGGAGTCAGCAGGTCACCGAAACCTATCCGGTAAATATCAGAATCATTTCGCAGGATCGGATGGGATTGCTGGCCGATTTGGTTGGCAATATCAGCAAGTTGGGCGCCAATATTCTGAACGCAAAAACCGACACACGGGAAAACAAAGTGGTTGACAGCTTTTTTACGATTGGGGTGGAGGACACCGCCCATTTAGAGAAAATTTTGGCTGCCGTTAAAAAAGTTAAACACGTGCAGGAGGTAAAGCGGGTTGGTTAGGATGCCTTGACAACATTGCCGGATTTAATGCAACTGGTGCAGACCATCATTTTTTTGACTCGGCCGTTGGATACGGCGCGCACGCGCTGCAAATTTGGATTAAATCGACGTTTGGTCACATTATGTGCATGGCTGATATTATTTCCCACCATTGGTTTTTTACCACACATTTCACATACTTTGGACATTCCAAGTTCTCCTTATTCTTCAAGTCGTTATTTTCGAATTGAAGTTTGCGTAAGTACACCAAATCAAAGCGCCTGTAAAGCTTTTTTTATAGCGGTTGTCATGTTTGTAAAAATGAAGAAAAATTATTAGAGCGTTTGGATCAGGCCATATTGGACGTTATCGACAACCCGGAGAAGACACAACAAACTACCGCTAGCGGAACGTTATTTTGACAAACGCTCTACTCGGATTCTTCTTTGGTGATTGAGGCCTCACACTTGGCGATGTATTCAAGCGCTTTTTGATGATATCCGACATCCGGGTAGTCAGAAATGATCGACATGAATCGATGTAATGCGGCTTTGTAATGTTTGGTGTTGTAATAAAACACACCGACTTCATAAGCATGTCCCGCCAGGCTTTTTTGGGCCTTTTTCATGTGCGCGGCGGCTCTGGTCGAATATTGATCCCGGGGGAATTGTTTTGTCAAGCGTTGAAACGCTTCCAGCGCTTTTTGAGCTGATGTCTGGTCTCGGTCCGTCGTATCGATTTGGTCGTAATAACATCGACCAATCTGGTATATGACATAAGGGATGGCCTCGTTGCGTGGGTGGAGCTGTTCAAAATTTTCATAGGCATAGATGGCTTCCTCATACTCCACACGCTGATAATGCGCATCTGCGATCTTTAATTCAGCCAGGATGGCATATTTTGAAAACGGATAATAATCTTTGAGTTTTTGAAATTTATCAATCGCTTTATCATACTTTCCGTTTTCATACGCATCCATCCCCTCCCAGGCCAATTCCTGGGCGGTGCCACCTTCCTCGATTCCCAAAATTTTATTAAGCTGGTCTTTCATTGATGTGCATCCGGTTGTGACCAGCAGGACAATCAAGTATATGGTGGATATGCGCCGCATGAGTCTAAAACTTTCTTCAAATATCCTAACTCACGGGGTTCGTGTGTTTAGATTTCAGGTAATTTTGTTTAAGGCTTCTTCCAATTTTGATTTTGCCACCATTCCGGTGATTTGTTCCACCACGTCACCGTTTTTAAAGAATATAAGCGTGGGAATCGCTTTGATGCCGTATTTGCTGGGGGTAACCGGACTGTTGTCAACATTGCATTTTGTAAATTTGACTTTATCGCCGAAAGTGTCGGCCAGATCTTCTACCATGGGTCCAATTGCTTTGCAGGGGCCGCACCAGGGCGCCCAAAAGTCCACCATCACCGGTTTGTCCGCCTGCAGCACCTCTGCTTCAAAATTTCCATCATCTATTTCCATGATACCTTCTGCCATGATTTTTCATCCTTTCCTTGTCGAGATTAAACAATCTTTCGATAATAGTGGTATGCGGTTATATTGTCAACCTTGGCCAATCTTTCGGCAACCCACCGTGTCCGCGACACCCGGTCTCCTACTTCGCCGGGCTGTTCGTTACCCATGGCCTGTACGATTTTTTAAAATTGGAACGGTTATAATTGAAGGTGGAGCTGGTGTCAAATGAAACGAATAGAGATCTAAAACTTTAGTATTGATTTGAATCGAGGTTTTTGGCAACCTTGAAATCTCGTAGAGAAAGGTCTATAGATTTATAAGCAACTTTACGCATTGATTTGATCGAATTCATCAACCTTGACTATTAATTTTTTTGGTGTTCGTCAATTCCATTTGCACCATCGGTAATCCATGACCGGAAAGGCTTTGACAATGGGAAACAAGATTCGTATCGGGGCCCTTATTTCAGGGGGCGGATCAAACCTGCAGGCAATTATTGATTTCTGTGAAAATGGCAGAATTAGCGCAGAATTGGCCTTCATCGGATCCGATAACCCCCGGGCTGAAGGCCTTAAAAGAGCCGCAAACTACAAAATTCCTTCATTTGTCGTTGATTATGCTTCGATTATTGGCAAGTTTAAAGCGGACCCATCGAGGGCACAGCTGCCGGGTGATTTTGACTATGATGATATTCTTGCCAAGCAATCCCTTGTCCGGGGGCAGGATGATTCCGACAAGGTTAAAACCTTTTTATTCACCCGGGCGATTGCCGAGGCCAAGCTGCTAACTGAAATGGAACGTTATCCGTTTGATCTGCTGGTGCTGGCGGGATTCATGAGAAATCTGACGCCTTATTTTATTGATCGGGTAAACCTGGATCGCAAAAACCTCCGAATCATGAACATTCATCCGGCTTTGCTTCCGGCATTTCCCGGTGTAGACGGATACGGCGATACGTTGCGTTACGGTTGCAAGGTCGGGGGATGCACGGTGCATTTTATCGATTACGGCGAAGACACCGGACCGATAATCGGTCAGCGGGCCTTTCCCATTACCCATGACGATACACTGGATTCCATCCGCAAAAAAGGCCTAAAGCTGGAATGGGAGCTTTATCCGGAATGCATCCGGATGTTTGCGGAGGGCCGCTTGAAAACGGTTATAAAGACGTTTACACTGGATAACGGGCAAAAGAGTCGGCGCACCATAGTGGAAATCTTACCCGCAGCTAAATAGTTGTGTTATTTCATCAATTCCTTCAGTTGCTAAAGATGTTAGCGCCGACTGGTTAATAGTTATTGGTTATTCGTTAATGGTAATCGGGTTTCGGCTATTAGGTGGCAGGTTGTCAGGTGTCAAAAACAGCGAACCGCAGAATATCGAATATCGAATGTTGAATGTCGAAGGCTAAGAAAACTTCGTCATTCGAAATTCCTTGTTCGATATTCGATATTCAAAATGGGGGAAATTGGTGTTGTTAAGGAATAGCGGCCAGCAGCCAGCAACATGCTGCCGAGCATTAACAAATAACTGATAACCAATAACATCCCTAAAGGTAGGATCTGGCACCCACATAACGGGTTTTGAAATATTTATTGGACAGAGACGACGATTGAATTCGGCGGCCTCTACTCGGTGCATGCAAAAATTTATTTCCGCCCGTATAGATACCGACATGGGAAATCCTGTTGCCGCCGGTTGTGGCAAAAAACACCAGATCGCCTTTTTGCAACCGGCTGCGATCAATCCGTCTTCCAACCTTCCATTGCTGTTTGGATGAGCGCGGCAGGTCCAATCCGTTAAGGCGATAAACAACCCTGGTCAATCCGCTGCAATCAAACCCAGTCCGGGGGGATTCGCCGCCCCAGCGATACGGCACGCCGACATACCGTCTGGCAGTTCTGACAATTTCTTCCCTGAGGTGGGCATTTCCATCGTGGTAATCTGCTGCGGCCGCGTACGTCTCCGGTTCAACGATATAAAACCCATCGAAGATACCCCTGCGTTGCAGGTCTACCGCTCTGCTGCGCGCGGCCTGTTTGGTTCTGAAGTTTTCAAACCGTACTTTATACAGTCCTGAGCTGTGAAGAAAATGATAGGCATCCAGGTCCTGTCGCTCCAATGACTCCGTCAGGCGCACCGCGTTATCGATATTCGAGAAGGCACCGACCTGGATGGTATAGCGCATGCGCAGCAGAACGGATTTTTTTGCAGCCGAAGATTCCTCGGGCCGGATGAGCGACTCACCGCCACAGCCGACCGCCAGAAGGAGGCACCCGGATATGATTGCTAAAGCCGCGTTACGAAGCGTTCGATTGTTCATCATAAAATCTTCTGGGTTCAGAGTGTCAGAGACATAGTTTCAGGGTCAGTAGCGAAGTTCAGGAAGAGTAGGAATTCAAGGTGCAGTCTGTCGATGTCGTAATCGCTAAATCCCTGCGAGATTCCTGATTCCTCTGAACTCATTGAATCTACTTGTTATTGTGAAGCCCCCAGCAGCACCTTTACAATAACCGGAAAGGCGATGAAGGTTCCCAGAGAGCTTCCGAGATTCGTAAAGACCACCACCAGCAGAATGCGCGTCACATTGTTTTTCCAAAACCCGCGAATAGACAAGATATCTTCCGGCAGTCGTTCCAAATCCTTTACTTTGGGCTTTCTCGAAAAGGCCTCTACCAGCCCCGATACCCATCCGGCAGCGATCATGGGGTTTAGTGAAGTCAACGGTGCAGCCAGAATGGATGTTAAAATCGTGACCGGGTGGGCCAGCGCGATGATGGCACCCACTCCGGCGAGAATACCGTTGGCTAGAATCCACCAGATGATCATATCGGTGCCTGCCTCTGTGCCGCCGTAAAAAAATCCGGCAATAAACAGCCCGACGATTGCCACGGGAATCAACCATTTAAGAATCCCGATTAATTTACCCTTGGGGGGAAGCTGCTCCAGCGCCCGGGTGTCGATGTCGCTATCCCAGTATTTTTGAATACCCGGAATATGGCCGGCGCCCACTACGGCCACGATTTTGTTGCCGGGCGCCGTCCGAATTTTTTCAGCCAGATACTGGTCCCTTTCATCAATGACGATGGACTTCAAAGCGGGGAGTGATTTGCCGACTTCAGCCAGCAGAGTTTCCAGAACGTCCTGCTGCTTCATCTTTTCTATATCTTCTTCTTTGATTTCATCAAGTTGCCCCAGGGACAGAATCAATTGAAAGACCAGTTTTATTTTGCTCCAAAATCCCATTACCCGCCAGGTCCGGGAAAGGGTGGTGCGGATATCCCGGTCGGCAAGATGAATTTGGGCGCCGGTGGATTCAGCGGTAGTAATGGCCGTTATCATTTCCTCGCCAGGCTTAACATCAAACTGTTTTGCAATTCG
>PVMK01126590.1_pt1 | contig 37390 bp, 27 predicted proteins | sample 1853481 | NCBI WGS metagenome assembly PVMK01 (sample SAMN08533507, study PRJNA380276) | Marine sediment metagenome, whole genome shotgun sequencing project.
GCACATCCCAGACGACATGGGATGGCACGGTCTCCGCCGGTATGAATTCGCCCTGGCCGGCTGTTGAGCGCATCTTGCCTACGTAGCTTGCTGCCAGGTTGAAGCCGAAAGAATCGCCCTCGATGCCGGCGCTGGCACGGAGTTGATGCTCCGGGATATAGGGCAGTTCGTCACCGACTCTCGACATCGCCCCACGGATCGAAATCGAATCGAACGCGTTATCGAATTCTGCCGCGGCGGTCCAGGTGTATTGCAGACCGACCGGCATTTCGAAGCGGCCGCTCGCGAGTTCCGCCATAACAAAGCTGCCGCTGAGTTCGATGCCCTGTACCGTAACTTCACCGCCATCGAACTGATCGCCGATTTCGCCCTGTGCCACCGGTGGAGTCGGTCACTGTGCCGACCAGGTTGTCATAGTCATTGAGGAAGTAAATCGATTCGAAACTCAGTCGGTCGCCGGCAAAGCGTGCACCCAACTCGAAGTTGGTGCTGCTTTCCTCGCTCGCCGTGCTGCCGGGTGCGGGTGGGTTGAAGCCCTTGTTTACGCCGCCGAAAACTCGCCAGTTATCGCCGATTCGATAGAGCGCGCCGACGCCCGGAATGAATGCAGATACATTGTTCGACCGTACACGGCCTGGGCCAAGTTCACGATCAGGATCTGCAGTGGAGAAATCCAGTCTTTCCATTTCAATGTCTTCGAATCTTGCGCCGGGCGTGAATATCCAGTTGCCCGTGCGGAACTCCGTGTCGACAAAAATGGAGCTGGCGCTCGCGCTTGAGACGCGGTTGGTTGCTTGAGCCCGGGCGCGCCGACGCTCGTCAGCACCAGCAGCGAATCCTGCATGCGAAAGCCATCCTGTTGCTGCAGGCGATCCTCTTCGTCTTCGTGGATGCGCACACCGGTGGTCAGTGCGAGTTCCGTGTCACCGAAACTTAACTCCCAGCTTACCTGGCCCTGTATGCCCTGAGAAAAATACTCGCGGTTGTTATGGCGTTTGATAATGGCATCGTCCGGGCTGGTGGCGCCCTGAATAGTGGCAAACTCAGTCGCATACGTGTTCGTGTCCTGCAGAATCGAACTGATGCCGGTGCCGTTGACTGAACGCAGCTTTGAACCAGTCGCGGGCAAAATTATTGCGGTAGGCAGTGACTTCTGCACGCCAGTTGCTCTCGGTATCGAGCAGGTAGCTCACCTGGAACTGCTCGTGCTCGCCGGTGAATTCGTCACCATGCGAGGCCGCATAACGACGGAACGGATCGATCGCAAAATCATCGTCAGTCAGCCCGAGGTAGGTCTCGTCGGAGACCTGGTCCGTGTAGCCCGCTTTGACGCGCAGACTTTGATAGATGGAGGAGGCCGGATCCGAATCGAGTTGCAGCTTGACCAGGTAATCCTGGATCTGAAAGCCTGTCGATCCCATGTCAACGCCAGCCGGGCCATCGATTGTCTTGAAGCCATCGCTCTTGCTCTGCACGGTCTCGACAAGCCAGGAAAATCGTTGGCCACGATTACCGATATTCAGGTGTGCATCCGCCGTTGCGTTCTGCCCGATACGAATGTCGGCCACACCGCCAAAGTCATCCGGAATAGGTGTAGAAATCAGGTTGATCGCACCGCCGGTGGTTTTCGGACCGACGGCAACGGCTGCGGGACCCTTTAGTACTTCCAGTGAATACATGCGCCGCTGTGTTGGAAAATAGTAGGCGGACGGAGCGGCGTAGGGCGCCGGCGCGATCAAAATACCGTCTTCGAGAATCGCCACCCTGGCACTGCGATCGAGACCGGACCCACGGATACCGATATTCGGGCGCAGGCCGTAACCCTCTTCCTCCTGCAAATAGACGCCAGGGACAGTACGCAACACGCGCATGACGTCGCCCTGCAGAAACGTCTGTAATTCTTCCTGATCGATGACGTGCGCTGATCCTGGTATGTCGGCCGGATCGCGCTGGTGACCAATAATGGTGACGGTATCCAGTGAATCGTCATCCATTTCCTCTGCGTGCAGCGAGGTTGAAAATATGGCCAGGACAATGGCACCGGACAGTCCCTTGAGTAAACTTGCGAATCGCATTTGACGGTTCCCGCGGGGAAGCCTCCTTCCTGCCAAATGCGAACGGTAAAGCAAATGAGAACTATTCGCAACTGTGGGAACTACCTATACGGGATGGGGCTCTGGCTGGGGTGATAATGATCCGGGATGCGACCAGCCCGGACTTATGTCAAATACGATGAGGTGCTCTAATACGCTTGTTGGCACTATTTCGGGTGATTTTCCCGGTCGACCCTGGTTCACAGCTGCGTATGAGGACCCCGTTCCACTTTTGCCTGTGACCGAAACGGCTGCATAGTACAGCAGGTACGTGGCACCATTACGCATTGGGCGCACAAGGCCGGCCACGCGGCAAGATAAAGGATTGTATTGAACGCAGAAAGCAGAAAACTCCTGATCGTTGAAGACGACCCTGGGCTCCTCAGTCAGCTGAAATGGTGCTTCGAGGGCTACGATGTAGTGACCGCGGAAGATCGCTCCGGCGCCATTACAGAGCTGCGACGACACGAACCCATGGTCGTATTGCAGGATCTCGGTTTGCCACCAAATCCCGAAGGTGTGGACGAAGGCCTCGCAACATTGCAGGAGCTGTTAAAGCTGGCTCCGCACACCAAGGTGATTGTGGTCACCGGTCATGGCGATCAGGAAAATGCGCTGCGCTCTGTGGCGTTAGGTGCTTACGATTTTTATCAAAAGCCGGTCGATACCGACACGCTGCAATTGTTGGTTGAGCGCGCTTTCAATATGTCTGAACTCGAAAATGAAATTCGTCGCTTGCAGAGTGTTGCGAGCGATTCACCGCTCGATGGCATCGTGGCAGCCAGCGAAGCCATGCTCAGTGTCTGTCGCATGATTGAGAAAGTTGCGCCGACCAATGTAACGACACTTCTTCTAGGCGAAAGTGGCACTGGTAAAGAATTACTTGCTCGTGCGCTGCATCGCCTGAGTCCACGGGCGGAGAAGCGGTTTGTCGCCATCAACTGCGCCGCCATCCCGGAAAACCTGCTCGAATCCGAGTTGTTTGGTTTTGAAAAGGGTGCCTTTACCGGTGCTGTAAAACAAACACCCGGAAAAATCGAACTGGCCGATGCTGGCACACTGTTTCTCGATGAAATAGGCGACATGCCCCTGGCGTTGCAAGCTAAAATGCTGCGCTTTCTGCAGGAGCGCGTGATCGAACGTGTCGGCGGGCGTGAGGAAATTTCGGTTGATGTCCGGGTTGTTTGTGCAACCAATCAAAACCCGCTGGACCTGATCGAGCGGGATTTGTTTCGCGAAGATCTTTATTACCGCGTCAGCGAGATTACCATTGATATTCCACCGCTCAGGGATCGCGAGGAGGGCCGGTTAATTCTTGCACGCATCCTGCTGGCCAAGTATGTCAAACAACAGGGAAGGTCGTTGATTGGTTTTGCCGACGATGCCGATGCTGCAATCGACGCCTATTCCTGGCCAGGTAACGTTCGCGAGCTTGAAAACAAGATTAAGGGCGCGGTTATTATGGCCGATGGCAAGCAGATCACAGCCGCTGATCTGGGTCTTGATAATGTAGAGGACAGCGAGGCGGAATCGCTAAACCTGAGAGAAGTAAGGCAACGGGCTGAATCGAAAGCGATTCGTATCGTGCTGATGAAAAACTTCGGAAATATTTCTCGATCGGCAGAGCAGCTGGGTGTTACACGGCCTACGCTTTATGACTTGTTGAATAAGTATGGGCTGTCTGCTGAGGCTTATTCGAAGCGCAAGGTTAGTGGTGGGTCGTAGCTTGAGTTTATGTCAATCGCGGCGTCCCGCCGCGATTAATAGCCTACTGTCTGCGCGGCGACCGTTTGATGTATTCCTCCATCAGCCCTTCATCAAAAACCTGGCGGAAAAATGAATCCGGGTCGCACTCGAAGGGATAAATCACGGCGTCATCCTTTCGCAGCCAGACACGGCGGCGTATCGGTGGTCGCAGATAGTTGTCCGGATCGTTCATGGTGAGCACCAACGTCAGGCGGTTGCCATCCTCGCTGAGGCGATAGCGTTCCTCGAGCGTCGCCTTGTCCGAAATTGGTTCGCCGTTGAAATCCCGAATGCTGCTCATTAGTAACGACGTATCCACTACAAGCTCGCCGTTTTCCAAACGCGCGTTCGAATAGCCCATCGACGAATTCGGAAAGTACTCCGGGATATCACGGTCGTCGAGAAAAACACGCCGTGACAAATTGTAGGCTTCGTAAAGCATGATCAGGCGGTCCGAGCCGGCAACAATCTCGAAAGGGAAGGACCAGGTAACTGCTGCAACCAGTCCCGGCGAAATACAGCGCTTTTGTGGTTCATCCAGGCGCGCGTTGTAACCGGCATGCCACTCCTTTGCCGCCGGTGTCAGATCCATTGTGTACTTGCGAAAGTCTCTGCCACGCAACGGGACCCATACGCCGGCTAGCTCCTCTGCATCTTTTATCGTGTGTGCCGGTGGTTCATTGCGCCAGCGTTCAGCGCTCCACGACGAACCGTTTTCACCAAATTCGGCAGCGGTTTCGAGGATATCAACCGATGCAAGTGTGCCGGTCATCGTGCCGCCCTGTAATTCTCCGGACAGGACTCGATTGAATGCAAATCCCTGCCGATCCCTGGCATCGACGGTTACTTCTATATGTGAGCCGTTGATTATTACCGGTGCCGGTCCCCCCTCTACGTGCGCGATCCAGCTGTCGCCCGATTTCTCCAGTTCCAGGAGGCCGATCAACGGGTCCGCCGGAATCCCGACCTCGAGGCGCCAGGAACCTGCGAAGTCTGCTTCATTGGCGGCGAGCGCAGGTGACATCGCGGTGCTAAGAAAAACTGCAAGGGCGAAGCCCATGGCAGGCAAGATGCTGATTCTCCTATTCATTTCGCTACTTCTTTTCTTTGACATCGTAAGACACGGAACTTGATGACAGGATCGTGCCATCAGCCAGTGTGATATCAAGGATGGATAAACTGGTCTTGTTCTTGAGCCCAAGATGGCCGTGCATGGTTATCCGGTCGCCAACCTTGATCGTGTCTTTGGTCCATCCTTGTCGGACCAGTTTCACGGGACTGAGCCCGCGTGTGTCCCAGATGACTTCTTCACCGTTCTTGTCGACTACTTTTATGTAATAGCGGACGTGCGGATTTCTGAACCAGACTTCAGTGACAACACCTTCGATTGTCGCCGGGGCGTTGCGATCGAATTCTGCGGCGTAGGAGTGGTGGGCGATGGCTGGGTTGCTGGCGATACAGATTATTGCCAGCAACGTTGGAAAACACATTCGACTTACGCTCAACAAAACATTTCCATAAATTCCGTCTCCTTTTGGATCAACAGGGTTCGGTTTGGCTTCGGTTTATATTAGCATCGCTCGATCACAGTTGGTCGAACTCGCCCGCTGGGCGGGCTCCTACAGTTGCTAACAGGATTTGTAGGAGCCCGCCCAGCGGGCGAGTTCGATGATGTGTGAGCAGAAGGAAATTCAATCAGTCGCGACAAACGGCCGATACGGTTCCATGCGAATGACGTTACGCCGTTTCAGCTCGTCGAAGAGTTGGCCCAATCCCTGTGCTCCCGAACAATATCCGCGGGGCAGTATACCGTTGATTCTGCTGATAATTGATCAAATGAGCAGGAATGTGGGGTGTGCGTGTCGGCGAACAATTCGCGGCTAAAGCCGCTCCTACGGTCTAGCGCAAGACTGTAGGAGCGGCTTTAGCCGCGAATGCTTCGGACTGTCGCTTCACTTGAGGACGCCTAACGCGTCTTGAACGAATCCGGATTCAAATCATGCCTTGCCAGCAGCTTGTAAAAATCCGTACGGTTTCTCTTCGCGAGCCGTGCCGCCTGGCTGACGTTGCCGGTGGTGATCTGCAGGATCTGTGACAGGTAGTTGCGGGTAAATTCGTCACGCGCATCCGTGAAACTCGCAAGCTTGCCGCCGTGTTCACCGAGAGACGTCTGTACCAGCTCGCCGCTGATGACAGGCGAGCGCGATAGCGCGACGTTTTGCCTGACAACGTTATACAGCTGGCGAATATTGCCCGGCCACTCCGCCGTAACCAGTAACTCCACAGCCTCAGGTGCGTAAACTTTTCTTTCTTGTTCAGCTTCCTTGGCGATCTCTTGCAGAAAATGCGAAACGAGAAGCGGAATATCTTCACGCCGATCATCAAGTATTGGCAGGACGATCTGTACGACATTGAGCCTGTAAAACAAATCCTCGCGAAAGCTGCCCTCACGCATCATTTCCTGCAGATTACGGTGCGTTGCAGAAATAACCCGCACATCGACATCAATCGCTTCCGTGCTGCCGACCGGGCGAACCTGGTTTTCCTGGAGTACCCGCAACAATTTAACCTGCAAACGCATCGGCATATCGCCGATCTCATCCAGCAGCAACGTGCCGCCATCAGCGGATTTGAACAGTCCATCATGGCTGCGTGTAGCGCCTGTGAATGCCCCTTTCACATGGCCAAACAGCTCCGATTCCAGCAGGTTCTCGGCCATCGCACTACAGTTGATGGCGACGAAAGGCTTGTCTGCTCGCGGGCTCGCGCGGTGGATGGCCTTGGCGAGTAATTCCTTGCCGGTGCCACTGTGGCCGGTGATCAGGACGCGGGCATCCGTACTGGCAACCATTTTCGCCTGTGCCAGGATTTCCTTCAGCTTCTGGTTGCGGGTAATTATTTCGGCGGCCCAGTCGTCGCCTACTTCGGCCGATCCGGAAACTTTCATGGCGCGTTGCACAGTTTCCATCAACTCATCTTTGTCGATTGGCTTGGTCAGGAAGCCAAAGGCGCCACCCTGCGTCGCCGTTACCGCGTCCGGAATAGTGCCGTGGGCCGTAATAATCACTACGCGCAAACCGGGTGCACGACTCTGCAACTCCTTTAGCAGGCCGATGCCATCCATCTTGTCCATTTTCAGGTCAGTGATGACCAGGTCCGGGTGAAACCGGTGCAGAACGCCCAGCGCTTTGGCAGCACTTTCCACTGCCTCGACCTCGTATTCCTCTGCGCGCAGCCGAATGCTCAGCAGGCGCAACAGACCGGGGTCATCGTCGACCAGCAGAATCTTGCCTTTGGTTTCAGGATTGGTATGGGGCATTTTGATCAGGGGCCATATTATTCAAAGTCAGATTATGTCGAATGCAGTCTACAACGAATCGGTTTGTTTGTGAGACCAGCGAGGATTCTAGTTTTCCGATTGTTCCCGAATGGAACGTTCGATCGAGGTAATGGCCTCAAGCTTTGCCTCGGCGTCCGCCAGCGACTCGCGTAGCTGGCGATTTTCTGTTTCGACCCGTGCGATGCGCTGCGCAATGGCCGCCTCTTCCGTGGTCGCAGCACGGGAGGATTCGCCACGGAGTCGTTGTGCCTCGGTTTCAAGAACGTAACGTGCCTCAACGTTGCGCAGGTATATCGTCGCAAGCTCGATCTCTGCAGAATTCATCATTTCTTTTTGTGCCAAAACGTCGCGTAACAGGCTCTGGCCTTTCGCGCTGTCCGACTCAGAGTGCCCCGGAGTGGCAACTACCAGCGCGTAACGCAGCTCGGTCGACGTTCGTGGTGTCAAAATCGCCGCCGCCTCTGCATCAGCATAGATCTCGGCCTGTGTCGCCGGATCGCCGCTGGCCAGCGCATAAAGTTCGTTGATGTAATGGCTGACATCCGGCGCACCGAGAACGATTTCGTCCGCATCGGCCGTCTTTCGACCCTTAAGCCAGTTTGACGTGCTCTCGCAACCTGCGGTCAACACTAGCGCCATCATCGTGATGACGGTGCCAGATATTCTGATTGTCGATGACCAATTATGCATTTGCTGCGATCCTTTGATTTGCTGCTTCTCTTTTTTGCGGGATGTGAATTCGAAAGTGTGCGCCGGAAAACTCATCCGTATTAACCAGTTCTACTGACCCATCATGTGCCTGGATACACTCCAATACTACTGACAAGCCAATTCCGGTTCCCGCAATATGGCCACCTTGTTCCTGGTTGCCCTGAAAAAATGCCTCAAATATCCGTGGAGTCTCATCCTGCGGAATTCCGGGGCCTGTGTCCGCGAACTCGAGCACAAAACTGCGAGGTGTGCTGGTTGCCCTGATAGTGATCTCGCCACCTTTGGGGGTGAATTTGACGGCATTGGACAACAGGTTGTCCAGTACCGTGCGGATCTTGTCGCGATCTGCAGTTACAACGATATCCTCAACATCGAGCCGCAGCTGAATCTGTACGGATTTCAATGCCAGCCGCTGGGCTTTCGCGACGGATATAACCAGCGCGCGCAGCGGGAATTCGGTAAGTGTCAGGACTTCATTTTTCGTTTGCCACGCACTGAAACTCAGCAGGTTTTCGATCAGTTGCTGCAGTTTCAGACCATTGAGTCGCAGGATATCTGTTACTTCACGTTGCGGTTTGTCGAGTTCCCCTACGGTTCCGTCAAGCAGGATTTCGGTTCCCTCGCGAATATTCGCGAGCGGTGTTTTCAACTCATGCGACATGTGTCTCAGGAAACGGTTTTTTTCCTGCGCGAGTTCCAGCAGACGCAGCCTGAGCCATTCAAGCTGACGCCCGAGTTTTTCGAGATCAGTAGGCCCTTTGACTTCGATCGGTTTTGAAAAACCGCTCTTACCCAGTTGATGGATAGCGCGGTCAATCTGGCGAATTGGCCTTGCAACCAGCAAGGTAAAATACAGGACCACAATCACCGTGCCCGGCAGCAGGGCAGCGGTTTGCCACGCAGATACCTGCTGCGCGTCCCGTGTTTTTTGCTGCAGCGTGGTTAGCTGCGCGTCAATGTGGTTGCCCAGGATAAACGAGAGCCTGTCCACTCTTTGCCTGAGCGTCGAGAACTCTGCAATGGCAGCCTCGGCGTCGGCAACGCTAAGGTCTTCCCGCGAAAGCGTTCTTACAATGCGGCGCGCGCCAACCAATATCGCTCGTGCATTGGTCGTTGCCTGCGCCTGCTCGGTCAGCGCTGACATGTCGTTCAATGTCGCCTGGAGCGCATTCATGTCGTCCTTGACCAGCGTAAGACTGTCTTCGTTACGCAGGATAACGAATTGCCGTGCGACTCGTTCCAGCGAGCCAACCTGCTCGGCCAGTTGGCGATTATTTTCCGCGGCGGATACACCGCTGATGACCAGTTGTTCGCTTTGCTCTGCCAGGCGATCCAGGTTTACCAGCGCCCAGATCACAGCAATCAGCAACGGCAACGCGACCAGGCCGAAGCCAACCAGGATCAGTCCGTTAAGCGATTGTGGGCCGCGAATTTTCATTACGTCAGTGTAGCACCGGGAGGCAGGCTGCTATTCATCTACGCAGCCCAGTAGGCGGTCGGGTCGCCCTCCGCAATTCTGCGTTCCCAGGCGAGACTGGTTTTGACAATGATGTCGAGATCATCAAATTCGGGCGACCATCCAAGTACGCTGCGAATTCGATCGGCGACCGCCACCAGTTCCGGCGGATCGCCGGCACGACGTGGTTCGTCGATGATCTTCAACGGTGCATCATTTGCCCTTTCCACGGCAGACAGAACTTCACGTACGCTGTAACCGTGGCCGTAGCCACAATTCAAGGTAACCGGCTTGCCGCCGGCACGGAGGTATGTCAGGGCATCCAGGTGTGCGCTGGCCAGATCTTCGACGTGAATGTAGTCGCGTAGTCCGGTGCCATCCGGAGTAGGGTAGTCGCTCCCAAATACAGATACATGCGGCCGCTTGCCGACGGCTGCCTCGCAAGCAACTTTTACCAGTAACGTTGCCTTGGGCGTGGACTGACCGATCGTGCCGCTGGGTTCACATCCTGCAACATTGAAATAACGTAATGCCACGTAGGACGGGCCGCCAGCGAATGCCAGGTCCCGCAACATCCACTCAGTCATCAGTTTTGACGTGCCATAGGGATTGATCGGTTGTGTCGGTGTGTCCTCCGATGCCCTACCTTCCGGTAGCACGCCATACACCGCTGCAGTGGATGAAAAAACGACGTTCTTAACGCCATGTTTCTGGCAGGCGGCCAGCAATATCCTGCTGGACGCCGTGTTGTTGCCGTAGTATTTCAGCGGGTCGGAGACGGATTCCGGCACTATGGTATGTGCCGCAAAATGCATCACCGTATCGATATCGTGCTCCGAGAACAGACGCTCCAGTAACGCCGCGTCTCCGGTATCACCGAGCACAAATTCACCGCTCGTAACTGCCGCCTCGAAGCCGGTGCTGAGGTTGTCCAGGGTTACTACTGACTCGCCTGCCTGGCCGAGTTGACGTACTACATGACTGCCGATGTAACCGGCACCGCCGGTTACGAGTATCTTTTTGTTTTGCATAAAATTTTCCGAATTACTGCAACAATTGTGAACCAGATGCTTCTAACAGAAGGAGATTCTATCAATACTGCAATGCGGTACAGGACTTGTGTCGCAGTAAACTATTGATTTGCGTGATTCTGTCGCCAAAGAGAGACAGAGATAGACAAGACATAGACGGAAATTGACCTGTCGCTTGGGAAATTACACCGTTAAGATCGCTGCCGTTGCGCTTTGACCCTCGAGCGGCTCAGCAGCACGGCAGTTTCGGAGACTGGCTTTGGATATGCACAAAAATAACCCTCTCGGTAAAATTAACCCCGGCCAGTCGAAATTCTGGTTGCTCCTTGCCGTTGCAGTCACGCTTGTTGCCTGTGGTGGCAGTGGCGGCGGTGATGGCGGTGGCACCAGCACCAACCGGGCGCCAACCGCGACTGCAGGCGGTGATCAAAATGTCCTCGAAATGTCTTTTGTACAGCTGGCCGGGGGCGGATCAGATCCGGATGCCGGCGATGCGCTTAGCTTTACCTGGACGCAAACGGCTGGCACGACAGTCACGCTGAGCAGTGCCAGCGTTGCAAGCCCAAGTTTCACTTCTCCGGACGTCGCTGCCGGGAACCCCGCAGTGCTCACTTTTCGCCTGACGGTGAGAGATGCTGGGGGGCTCTCTGCTTCTGACAACGTTTCAATTACGGTGCAGGAACCAGCAGCTGTTGTCACCATATCCGGAAATCTACGTTACGAATTTCCGCCGCCACAAGCCGCTTGCAATGGACTTAATTTTTCCGCCATTCAGATGCGGCCAATTCGCCAGGTGACGGTGCAGTTACTCGATGAAACAGGAACAACGGTGCTTGACTCTACTGTGTCAAATGACACCGGCGCCTATTCACTGACCGCCAACGCATCGACCAATGTCATGCTCCGTGTCCGGGCCGAACTGAAAAAAGGCGGCAATGCGTCCTGGGATGTCGAAGTCCGTAACAACGTTGATATTGATCCCACACCATTACCGCTCAACCAGCGGCCGCTGTACGTTATGGATTCGAGTGTCTTTGACAGCGGCGTGACCAACCAAACACTGGACCTGACCGCAGAAACGGGATGGAGCGGTAGTGGCTTCACGGGCAATCGTGTTGCCGCGCCTTTTTCCGTTCTTGATGCTATTTACAGCGCGATGTCCCTGGTGGCGACGGAAGACCCGACCGCCAGCTTCGATCCCCTGGATGCTTTCTGGAGCCCAGGCAACGTTGCAATCAGCGGATCAGGTACCTTCGATGAAAACATTGCCAGTGGAGAAATTGGCACCTCTTTTTATAGTGCCGACAGGTTGTTCCTGCTCGGTAAGGAAGGTGACGATATCGAGGAATTTGACGATCACGTAATCGTTCACGAATGGGGCCATTATTTCGAAGATAATTTCTCGCGGTCTGACAGCATTGGTGGTGCACATGGTATCGGTGATCAACTCGACATGCGGGTAGCGTTCGGCGAGGGCTGGGCGACTGCATTGTCGGGCATAGCACTGGACAATCCGACCTATTGCGACACGTTCTGGTCCAATAATACGCTGCGTGGATTCAGGATCGATATCGAGAGCGGCAATACGGGAACCGAGGGCTGGTTCAACGAGATGTCGGTCCTGAAGCTGGTGTACGATCTGTGGGATACCGATAACGACGGTGCAGATACTGCGAGCATCGGTTTTGGTCCGATATACGATGTCATGACCGGGCCACAATCGGTGACGGCAGCTTTCACCAGTATCTTTTCTTTTGCCACCGAACTGAAGCAGGTTTCCGGTCAGGACGCGTTTATCGACGCATTACTGACTGATCACGATATCAACCCGGCCGGAATCGATATTTATGGATCGAGCGAGGGGAATGATGGCCCGGGCACACCTGCGGATGTATTGCCGGTCTATGCAACGGTGGTTGCGGATGGTTCCACGATTAACATCTGCAGTAACAGCCAGTTTGACAGTGTCAGGGATGGCAACAAGTTATCTGAGCACAGGTTCCTGCGTATGAACATCGACGTGAGCAGACCCTATACGTTTGAGATCATTACGACGACGGTAATGCCCAATCCTGACGACCCCGCTGATGACCGTGACCAGAGTGATCCGGACATCCTGATATACCTTAACGGACAGATTCAAAATCGCCTGGTTGGCGGAATCCCGCAAGGTTTGAGCGGCGATGCAAACCAGGAAATATTCACAACGCCGAACAATCTTGCGATCGGTGACTATGTATTGGACTTCAACGAATTTCGCTTCGAAGATGAAGAGACGACGGAGGTGCCTAACGCGTTCCCCGAAAGAGTGTGTTTTGATATAACCGTTACGCCCGCCTGACAAACCAGTGATTATTGATTTTGGATAAGCAAATGAACCTCACGAAACAGAAACAGTTTTTTTCTTTTGCCGCGTTGACGCTGGTACTGGGTCTGGGCGCTTGTAACGACGACAGCAATACAGCTGCCAGCGTGACGGCCGGGAGCGAGGATGCGACACCGGTGGCCGCTACCACCAGCAAGCCAGCGGTTGTCGCGGCCGCGGCAAGCTCTGCTTCGCCCGGTAAGCCGTCAGCACCGATTTCGATGAAGTACGAAATACTTGGCAATCCCGTTGTTGGCCAGCCGGTCGCTATCAAAGTTGAAGTTCGCTCAACGTCGGGAAATCATCCGGTAACAGTGCATTACAGTATTAACGACAGCAGCGCGCTGGTCTTTCAGGCGGGGCAGGTAGAGCGTCTGCAAATGACTGCCGACGCTGAGAAAACTGCGCCACAACAGCAACTCGCCGTCATTCCACAGCGCGAGGGCCGCCTGTACGTCATCGTGTCGGCAGAAATACAGACACCAGATGGTACGATGATCAAATCGATGGCTATTCCTATCCAGGTCGGCAGCGCGCAAGCGAAGCCGGAGATTAACGGTGAGCTGGTAGAAGGCCCGGACGGCGAAACCGTCATCTCGATGCCCGCGAAAGAGAACTGAGCAGCGGCGTTCAGGCGCAAAGCTCAAAACTACTGAACAATTGTAGGAGCGGCTGTCTCAATGGATGTGCTTATGTAGCAGCGCACAGGAAGACACGAAAGCGAAGACGCCGCGAATAGTCGGGTTCCGTAGTGAACCCAAGCCATTCGCGGCGTCTTCGCTCTTGTGCACCCCTATATGTTGCGACCAAGCACACTAATTTAGACAGCCGCTCCTACAGTTGTTCGTAATCCCAGTCCCTATTACGTTAGTCCGGCTCTCGGTGTTCTGATCGAGTTCACCTGATTCCTGTAATCCCACGCGCTATTAGCGCCAATCCCATCCTGTCGACCCAATAATGGTCCGATTATCGCATTTGCGCCTTACCGTCACGTGCCAGATTTGGTTCCCAGAGCACGCCCGGAGCAATTTTTCATAATACAGATCCTCGTTCCGGGAAAATTTTCCCAAGATATTTTTCAATACGAGAGCTGAATCACAGACGAATTGGCCCATAAAAACTAAGGTTGATCGCAAGCTGCCGAAGGAGCGCCATATCAGCGCGAAAGGTGGCCGCAAGATTCGCAAGCGCACATGCACGAAGTGACACGCAGTTTCGGGGTAACGATGGATCAGGACTTAAGACAGCAAATCAAGGACGCCACGGAGAATTCCGGGGTAAACCGGCTGGATTTCATCGCCTTGCTTAAGCTCGTCGATCAGCATTACGACAGGATGGAGGCGACGATTACCCAATCGCTGACAACCTCCCAGGCGCTGAAAACTCCAGGTTCGCAAAAGACCACCACGCCGATTGAAATTATTTTCGACAGCGTTACCGAAGCACTCATGTCCGTGAGTGAAGATGGCACGATTCGCAATTGCAACAAGGTTTGTTCACGCTATTTCGGCATTCCCAAAGATGATCTGATCGGCTCTCCAATCTCCGACATACTACCGGACGCGCGGGGCGTGGAGCTTGCCAAGTACGTCGAACCATTCATGTCAAACCTGGATGATACGCACACCGATTTCAGCGGCGGAGAAGTGAACGCCGCGAGAAAAGGTGGCGACACGTTTTACGCTGAAATTAACGCGAGTTCCCTGATGGCGGACGATGAGAAAGTATTCGTTATCAGTCTGCGAGATGTTAGCGGCCGCAAAGAGGCGGAAAAAGCATTGCGCGAAAACGAAGAACGTTATCGGGCGCTGGTGGAAAATGCGCCTGAGGCAATCGTTGTTTTCGACGTTGACAGCAATCGTTTTGTAGACGCCAACGAGAACGCCTGCCAGCTGTTTAATTTGTCACGGGCACGATTGCTGAGCCTTGGCCCGAAAGCGGTAAGCCCGCGAATGCAGCCTGACGGCTCGCCTTCATTCGGTGTACATCGCGGTTTCGTCGATCGGGCATTGAACGGCGAACATCCGGTCTTTGAATGGCTGCATAAAGATTCGAGTGGCAGACCGATTCCCTGCGAAGTCCGCTTCAGTCGCCTGCCTTCGGCAGATTGCAAGTTGTTGCGGGTCAGTATTACCGATATTTCAGAGCGCAAGCGCAATGAAGAGTTTGCGGATGCGCAAAACAAGATTCTTGAAATGATCGCCGCAAGCACGCCGTTTGATCGCACGATGCTTGCGGTCTGTCGCTGTGTTGAGAAAATCAGTGGTGGAATGAGTGCCGCAATAATGCGTCTCGACATCAAAAATCAGACACTGTCTGTCGAGCAGGCACCGAAATTACCCGAAAAATTCAAGGTGGCGCTGGACTTCATCAGGGTTAATGAAGGAAGCATTGCTTGTGGCGTTGCTGTATTTCAGAACAAGGAAAAAATTGTCGTCAACATTGCCGACGATGAAGCATGGGCAGGCATTCGCTCGCTGGCGCTAAATCACGACATTCGCGCAGCCTGGGCGTTCCCTGTATATGGTGCAGCTGGCCGCATTATTGGCACCCTGGACGTCTACCTCGACCAGGCACGTGAACCGTCCAATGACGAGCTCGACAAGCTTGCAAGGATGGCGCGCCTGGCTGGTATTGCCATCAAGCGCCAGCTTGATGAAGAAAAATTACTGAGTAGCGAATCACGTTATCGTGGCCTGTTCGAAAACGTGGTGGACGGTGTCTACATAGCATCGCGGGAAGGAGACATTGTTACGGCCAACCCGGCTCTGGTCGAAATGCTTGGTTACGACAGTGTCGAGGACCTGAAGCGCGCCGGTCGTACAACGGTGCTCTACGTGAACCCGATTGATCGCGAGCGAGTTTTTGCCCGCCTGGAATCCGATGGTGTCGTTAAGAATTTCGAATACCGGCTGCGTCGTAAAGACGGCAGCGAGATCGTTGTTCTCGAGAATTCTCGCGCTGTCTATGACGACAACGGCGAAATCGTTGCCCACGAAGGCACAATTACCGACATCACAGACCGTAAGCGGGCAGAGACGCGAGTATTCGAAGAAAAAGAGCGTGCGCAGGTAACACTGCAATCGATCGGCGATGGTGTCATCACAACCGACGCAGAAGGATGTATTGATTACATCAATCCGGTTGCGCAGGAACTGATCGGCTGGGAGATTCGCAGTGCTCGCGGCAAACCGATCTCCGAGGTTATGACGATCATCAATCAGAATACCCGTGCTGCCGTTGATAATCCGGTGACACGTTGCCTGAGCGAAGGTCGCGTCATTACGCTGGCGGAAAATTCGGTATTGATCAATCGCGAAGGGTCAGAAATACCGATTCAGGATTCAGCAGCGCCAATACGCGACCGGATCGGGAATATTGTTGGTTCGGTCATGGTATTTCATGACGTCAGCAAGGAATCCCGACTATTCAGGCAACTCTCCTATCAGGCGTCGCATGACGCACTGACCGGTCTCATCAATCGTAGCGAGTTTGAAAACTGCCTGGTTTCATCACTGGATAGCGCGCACAACAATCCTGATCATTCGCATGCGCTGCTGTACCTCGACCTGGACCAGTTCAAGGTCGTAAACGATACTTTCGGCCACATTGCCGGCGACGAATTGTTGCGCCAGATTGCAGAACTGGTGAAAGCGAATATTCGTTCCACCGACATCGTTGCACGACTTGGTGGCGATGAGTTTGGCATTCTGCTTGAACGTTGCACCGAGGAACGCGCGGTAGAAGTTGCTGAAGCAATTCGCGGTGCCATCGAGGCACATCGGTTTAACTGGCAGGAATCATTTACCGCAGCCCGTTGTTCCATCGGCATTGTCATGGTCACGCAGGAGAGCCCGGACGTTGCGAGTATTATGAGCTCAGCAGACGTTGCCTGTTACTCTGCCAAGGACATGGGTCGAAACCAGATTCACCTTTATCAGGATAGTGATGCGTCGATGCGTCATGAAGAGATGAAGTGGGTGTCGCGTATCACGAGCGCGGTAGAAGACAATCGACTTGAACTCTTCTACCAGCCAATTATCGCCATCGGTAAGAACAGTGCGAATGCCAGAGGTCACTACGAATTGCTGTTACGCATGCGTGACGAAAACGGCAAGATCGTCAATCCGGATCAATTCATTCCGGCGGCTGAGCGTTACAACCTGATGTCGACGCTTGATCGCTGGGTTATTCATGAAGCCTTATCGGAGCTCGCTGATCGAAACCCCGAAGCGAAGACTGCACATTTTACGCTGGCGATCAACTTGTCAGGCACGTCACTAAGTGAAGATCGCTTCCTGGATTTCGTCGTTGAAGAATTGCAAAAACAAAAATTACCAGAAGGCGCCATCTGTTTTGAAATTACCGAGACTGCAGCGATATCAAACTTGTCCCGGGTTATTCACTTCATGCAGGCGCTGAAGAAATTGGGTTGCAAGTTTTCGCTGGATGACTTTGGCAGCGGTCTCTCTTCATTCACTTATCTAAAGAATCTGCCCGTTGACTACCTGAAGATCGACGGCCAGTTTATTCGCAATGTCGCAGAAGACAGCGTCGATGAAAGCATGGTCAAAGCAATCAACGAAGTGGGCCGCGCGATGGGGATCGAGACAATAGCCGAGCGTGTAGAGACCAAGGAAGTTCTTGATAAACTTAGTGAATTGGGTATTGAGTACGCGCAGGGCTACTATATCGCCAGGCCAACTTCTGTACAGACCTTCGAGCCATGGGCAGACCAGGGCGTGTCATCCTTGCTCGCATAAGTGGTTCTCGCGCCGCATATAACAATCGTATTTACCACCATTAGTAAGTATCCCGAGGCAAAGCCCGGGGCTTTAGTTTGTGAGCCGTTCAAAGCGGCTTAGCGGGACCGCTGCGCGCTCCCTTGCATCCCCTGAAGAGGACCAGATTGTCATCAGATTCAGCCGATCGACGCATTGATCTTCATCGCCCGCTGGGCATCGTCAATTCGCCCGCTGGGCGGGCTCCTACAGGTGCTAATAAGAATTGTAGGAGCCCGCCCAGCGGGCGATTGACATTCGCTCCATATACGTAGTCCCTGCTACGTCTCTCGCAGGATCGAACGCGCTGCATGCGGCAGAGGAAGCAATAGTCCCGTCCACTCATGCAATGTTCGGGCTAGGTAGAAGTCGCAACACCGGCAAGCGCCACACCCGGCGTTGATGAGTTACACTGACGATTGCTTCGTAACTTGCAAGACTTCATATGCCCACAGAAGGCACCGACAATAATTTGCCACCAGCGTCGTTACTTGCAAGCGACGAACCGGCGCCGTTTGTCGTCATGAATCAGAATGCGAGCAAACCCGTTTTGCTGGTATGCGATCACGCCAGTCGTCGTTTCCCGAAATCGCTGGGTACGATGGGAATTGATCCGGTGGCCAGGCGTTGCCACCTGGCCATTGATATTGGCGCCGGCGCCCTGACCCAATCCATTGCTGAAAATATCGGCGTTACCGCCGTCCTGTGCCAGTACTCAAGATTAATCATCGATTGCAACAGGCAGTTGCTGGACCCTGGCGCGTTCCTGGAGTTTGGCGACGGTGTCATCATTAAGGGAAATCGTAATCTGCATGCGCAGGACAAGAAGCTGCGCGAGCAGGAAATCTACTGGCCGTACCATGGGGCGATCGATGCGCAGATCGAACGACTCCACGTGCCCGATACGGCGCCGATTTTCGTTTCGATTCACAGTTTTACGCCGGTTTTGAATGGTGAGTCCAGGGCCTTTGAGATGGGCGTGCTGTGGGACAAAGATCGCATCACGGCTGAAATTTTCATAAATGATTTCCGCCAGGCAGGCTACAACGTAGGTGACAACGAACCGTATTCGGGCAAGGCGCTACAGGATTTCACGATCGATCATCATGCGGAAACTATTGGCATCCCGCACATTGGTATAGAGATTCGTCAGGACCTGATCGATGACGAGGAAGGCGTCGTTAAAATCAGCGAGTTGATGTCACATATTATTGATTCCGTACCCGCACGAATACGGCCGACTGAGATCAGCTCAAGACAGCCAAAAATTCCAGCTTAGTTGGGGCGCAGGTCGGAACATCGCAATAGGCAAGGAGGGGCAGCAAGTGACGCATAATGAACCGCCTTTTACCCTGGGCGTCGAAGAAGAATACCTGCTGGTCGACAAAGAGACGCGCGGCCTCGTTGTGGATCCGCCGGAATCTCTGATAGGCGAGTGCGAAGAACTGCTTGGTTCGCAGGTTACGCGGGAATTGCTTAGATCGCAGATTGAGATCGGCACCAAGGTTTGCCAAAACGTACAGGAGGTGCGCGAGGATCTCGCACACTTAAGAAGAACAATCATCGAAGTGGCCGGCCGACATGGCCTCGCACCGATCGCATCGTCGACACATCCGTTCAGCCGCTGGTCAGAACAGAAACACACACAAAAGGATCGATACGAATCGCTGACCGCGGAAATGCAGGGTACAGCAAGACGAATGGTTATCTGTGGCATGCACGTGCATGTCGGCATCAACGACAACGCGTTGCGTATCGATCTGATGAACCAGATGGCCTACTTTTTGCCACACCTGCTGGCACTATCGTGTTCGTCACCATTTTGGGAAGGTCGCGACACGGGGCTCAAATGTTATCGGCTGACAATTTTTGACGCCTTGCCACGAACCGGTTTGCCGGAAAAGTTTCAAAGCTATGCAGAATTCGAGCGACATGTAGATATTCTGATCAATGCCGGCCTGATCGAGGATTCGTCAAAAATCTGGTGGGACTTGAGGCCCAGCGCGAAGTTTCCGACGCTCGAGACTCGCGTCATGGATGTCTGTACACGGCTGGATGATGCAATCGCAATCACCGCTTTGCTGGTCTGCATCCTGCGCATGCTTTATCGCCTGCGCCTTGCCAACCAGCGCTGGAGAACGTACACGCCGATGCTGCTGAATGAAAATCGCTGGCGGGCGATGCGTTACAGCTTTGACGAGGGCCTGATCGACTTCGCCAAAGGCATCGTGGCACCGTTTGACGGTTTACTGGACGAGATATTGTCCATGACTGCTGAGGACGCCGAAGCGCTCGGCTGCGAGGCCGAAGTGGGTTCTGTTCGTGAAATCATGAGTCGGGGCACCAGTGCTCATCGTCAGCTGAAGGCCCACGAACTGGCCGTGGCGGCCGGCGCCAACCCCGAAGAAGCACTCAAAGCGGTGGTTGATACGTTAATCGCCGATACCGCCGAGGGACTTTAAGGAACCTCTGTAAACCGCCCCTTTGCCGCGATTGCGGCGTCAGCGCCGTGCTCGAATCCTCATGTATCGTATAGTCACTGCGGTTTTCCGCGCGGCGCTTCCCTCCACGCGCAAACGTGACGGTTTGTAGAGGTTCCTTTTAGCCAGACGACTGTGGCCGCTTTCTGTGGGAGCGGCAGTCTAAACTATTACACCTGCTCGTAGCGTTCAGATAAACATGAGAGTGAAGATGCCGCGAATAAAAATGACCATGGCCAACGACCGACCCTGAATGGCGCCTGGCAGGCGTTCCTGCGGCGTTGAGGCCTTTGGAACCATAGAAAACGTGATGCACAGCCTGTTTCCATAATAAGGAATGCGGCCTGTGTCGCAGCATAGCTGGCGCAGGGTCGCTACGATTTCAGGATGTGTGTCCATGCCATATGTAGTAAATCCGGAGCAATCCTGTGATCGCGGGGGTCGGCCTGGTATTGCCCGGCGTGTTTGGTATGGCGTCCATCCTGTACCTGTGGCTGGCAGTCCGGGTGTCGCGTGTCTCGACTGAGTCGTCGAATAATACGATCAGCTACTTCCTGTTTCTGATTGGCACGATGGTCGCGGGCAGCGCATTTGCTTATGGCACCGCGGATGCAAACATTTACGGCATCGGCAGAACGCTGACGTTCTTTAGCGCTGGCTTCCTGCCGGTCGTGCTTTACAGCATTTATCGCGAATTCACAGTCGGTCGGCCACACCCCCTCGTACTGGCATTGTTGTCAATAATTCCGGTGATATCGACCGGACTCGCGATGACCAATCCGCTACATCACCTGATGTGGACTTCTGTTGTCGTTGACGGTGTAACGCAGTTTACGAATGTAAACGAGCATTATTGGTTCAACCGCGTGCATGCGCCGTTCGCCTATGGCTTGTTCGGCTTCTCAATCATCGCACTGACCGGGAGACTACCGACAATTGCCCGAGCGCATCGCAGCAAGGTTGTATTGCTGTTGCTTTGTGCAGTTCTTCCTTACGCCGTCAGCATTGGAAATACTATTTTAAAAATCGGACCTGTCACGTTCCCGTTTACATCGACGACGCTGGTTGCCCTGCTACCGCTTTACTGGTGGGCGACCCTGACGTTGCGCGTTTATGAATTCAGTCCACTGGCGTACCAGACGCTGTTTGACCATGTGCGCGACCCGATTATCGTACTCGACAGGTCCAAGCGCATAATCAGTGCGAATCGACCCGCACAAAAGTTGTTGAATTCAACCGAGGGCAAGCTCATTGGGCAAAAACTATGGGAGGACCTGCCTGAAGCGCAGTCAATCCTCGATCACGGCAAGGACCGGGACCTGACGCAGACGGTCCGTATGGAGGCAGATCGTTATTTCGAACTGAATAGTGCCCCGCTGATTGGTCCATCGGGTCAAAACCAGGGAACGGTTGTTGTATGTCGTGATGTAACCGAGCGAAAGCAAACATTGCGAGCCCTTGCGGACAGCGAGCATCTTATTCGCTCTCTCGTGGAACACTCTTCCAATGGCATTCTGCGTTTTGCCCATGATTCGCGGGAATCCATGGACGGTGGACGTTTCCGCTGCACCTTCGCCAACCGGGCTGCCGAGCGGTTCTTGCAGAGTGGTAATGGCACCCTGGTAGGAATGCCGCTGGAGAAACTTTATTTGCTGGAACCCGAGAAGCTGATTAAGCAATTCGGCGTTGAATCCGCGCCGATGACCAACCTGAGTTACGAAACAGAAATTGAAACGGGGGAGGGTGCTGCCTGGTTGCGTATCGTTGCCGAGCCGGTAGGACGTGACTTTTCGGTGACGCTGGTTGATATTACCCAGCGCAAGCGCAACGAAACCAAAATTCTTGCCGATGCACTGCGTGATCCCCTGACCGGTGTCCTCAATCGACGGGGTTTCGAGAAAGAAGCGCACGCGAGCATTGCAGAAAACGAGCAAGGCGCGGTGCTCTACCTGGACCTGAATCAGTTCAAGTCGATCAATGATCGATTTGGTCACCAGGCCGGAGATGCGCTACTCAAAGCCTTTGGTCACCGACTGGAATTTTGCCTGCGACCGGAAGATATCCTGGCACGCCTTGGTGGCGATGAATTCGCCATTGTGCTTCCGGGCGTTAGCGTTGATGGTGCGAAACATGTCGCCGAGCGCCTCGTTGAGACTGCCTGTGAAGCCTACATCATCCAGGGTCAGGAGATCGAATGTGCTGCAAGCTTAGGCATCGCCCTGATGCCGGAGCACGGCGCGGACCTGTGGCACCTGATCAGTGTGGCCGACCAGGCCATGTATAACGTCAAGCAAATCAGCCAGGAAGACGCTGCCAATGACAGGGCGGCGTATGTGAAGGCTGCTATAGCGTCCTGATTTGCGTTTGCCTTGATCTGAGCTGGACTCGTAGGAGCGGCATCCTGCCGCGATCAATGCCAACAATCGCGGCGGCGTCGCTCACGCACATCCGTCTCAATTGTGGGCGAAATCTCAAGTCTGGAAAATTCTGCCAGAAACAGCTCGCTCCGCGACATAAGTACCTCCATGTACACATGCCGCTCCTACGAATTTTTGCTGGCTGAATCGCAATCTTGATAATAATCTATATATCCAGTAATCTCGATATATGGATGTTAATTCTGCACTAGAAGCCTTTGCAGCACTTTCCCAGGAAACCCGCCTGTGGGCGTTTCGCGTCCTGGTCCAGGCAGGTCCGGCCGGCCTTTCCGCCGGCGACGTTGCCGACGCGCTCGGCAGTCGGCAAAACACGATGTCCAGCCACCTCAAGCTGCTGAGTTCAGCCGGGCTGATCACCAGCAGGCGTGATGGACGACAGGTAATTTACAGTGCCAACTACGACACGGTTAAGTCACTGGTCTTTTTTCTAATGGATGATTGCTGCGCGGGTAATGCGGGCATCTGTCAGCCGAACACGGAAGCAGTCGAATCGAATGCAGGCGTGCCCGGCCGGAGCTGACTCTAACTACTTGAATTGAGGGATGACGATAATGAAACGATTCCACCTGAGCATTGCAGTGACAGACCTGCAACGATCAGTAAACTTCTATACGACGTTGTTTGCTGCCGCGCCTGACGTACTTAAGCAGGATTATGCGAAGTGGATGCTCGATGACCCCAGGATCAATTTTTCGCTCAACGCAAGCGAGCGTAGCAATGGCGTCAGTCACGTAGGCTTGCAGATGGACAATATGCGGGAGTTGGCGGCAATTCAGGAACGGCTGCTATTGGCCGGCCAGGTAACGGTGGAACAACCAGATGCAGAATGCTGTTATTCGCGCTCGTCAAAAACCTGGGTACGGGATCCGGACAACGTTGCCTGGGAGGCTTTTGTCACGCAGGGTGACACAACGCAATACGGCACTGATTTCGTATTGGAGGATAGTAGCGCGCACTCAACCGAATCTTCTGACTCACCTGGGTGCTGCAAGCGTGAGGCGGATGCTAGTGGTCCAACAAGGTGTTGTGTCTGACTCACCTGTCAGCCTGAGCGCTACTGAACGTCGTAAACAAAGGCCTCAATAACGAGTGGATCGACGGTATCGAAAATACCGATACTGACGACATCCCCGGCACTCAGGTCCAGTATGATTGGCACGGAGATGGCATCTTTCAAAAAGATGTCAGTTATCGTTAGTTCGCGTATCCCGTCGATCGCCGGGACAAAACCGGTGTCCAGTTGCGTGCTTAGCGTGAAAAAGCGCGGTGGCACGTCGTTAATATCGGTGCCCGGTTCTTCTATATAAACATCCACAAAAGCATAATTGATCGCAAAATTAGCGACTCGTATGATTGGGAACGTCGATACCGGCCGGCCGTCCTCCGGCAAAACGTTGAAGAAAACGTTGCCAGGTTCTCCTGCCAATACGAGCGTACGCTTTGTCCCCGCCACGGTAACAATATCGCTCGAGAGAATGTCCGCGCCAATGTTGCCCACCGCAGTCAGGTTAACGCTTGTAAAAGCGTTCGCTATGTCTGCGTATGCTGAAATTTCTTTATGGCCGACGTTCGGGAAGACCAGGTTGTTGAAGTCCAGGTTAAAATAGCCATCGACATTCTCAGTGCCGAACGACGCGTGCAGCAGGCGGACAGTAGAGGAAAAATTGGGATCCGCAATATTTATGGATGTGCCGTTTTCCCCAATCAGGTTTACCGGTATCGGCCCGGGAATCGTTGGATCGGGATCGAATATCGCGAAAATGGACCGATTTTCCGGCACCGCCGTAATCAATGAGGATATAAACAGGATTGTTGACGGGTCACCCGGTGGCGTAAGGATAAGTTCGTACTGGCCCTGCTCGTATTCGATAATTGGCAGTCTTTCGCCGTTGACCAGCGTGCCTATTGAACCACCCAGAATAGGTGTGGTTCCCGGCGCCGCAAAATAGATATCAACCTGCCCGAGTTGCGGAGACAGGTGAGTAAATATTGCCTCCCACACGGTTTCAGTTCCCGACCATTCACGATCCGGGTCCTCCCAGACGATAATAGAAGGATTGTCCAGCGATCCGGTCAGAATCAGCGTGTATTCGGTGTCAGCTATGACATCAACGAATTGTGTTGCAATTCTGTCCGGGTCGATGATGCCTGGCCGCAGCAGGTCAAAATTAAAATTGTAGGAAAGGTCGTCCCAACTGTTTAAACTGGTGGCCTGCCTGAAGCTAATTATTCCCTGGGTGCGTTCTTCGATTTGAAACAATAATTCCGGCGCATCAACGATGGAGTTAATGCCGCGAATCTCGCCTTTTCCGGTCGGTTGTTCGCGCGTGCTCTCGGAGCAGCCGCTACTGATCGCTATGGACAGGATCAGTGCAATGGAGGTAATCAGTCGGCGAAGTGGTTTTGTCATACAGGTGATGTTCACTATTTTTTGGGTCCTGCTATTACGACCAGTTTTCCACGCGCATGTTTCACCGCCGGAGATTAGACCGCATCTATATGAATTTGTTGAATTATCAGTGTGTATTGAAATTAAGTTTCCTGGATTATCCGGTAGCCTGGTATCCATAGACAGACTTGACCTCGAGATACTCATCCATGCCATGCGCACCCCATTCGCGGCCATTGCCAGACTGCTTGTAGCCACCGAAAGGCGCCAGAGCGTCCAGCGATGCATCGTTGATGTGCACCATGCCGGCGCGTAATTTTGCCGCAACTGCACGGGCTCGCGGCAGGTCGCCGGAGGAGACATAGCCAGACAGGCCGTACGGTGTGTCGTTTGCAATTCGCACCGCCTCGTCTTCATCCGCGTAAGGAATGATAGTCAGCACCGGACCAAAGATTTCTTCCCGGGCAATGATCATGTCATTGTTTGCATCGGAAAAGACGGTGGGTTTGACGTAGTAACCTTTGTCCAGTCCTTCCGGTCGCCCGGTTCCACCGGTGACCAGCGTTGCACCTTCATCGATGCCTTTCTGGATCAGGTCCTGAATTTTGTTCCACTGCACGTCCGAGACGACCGGGCCCATTCGTGTGTTTTCGTCCTGCGGGTCGCCAGGTGTTGTGGACTCCGCCCTTTTGCCAGCGATTTCGGCTGCTTCTGCCAGTCGCGCTTTGGGCACCAGCATGCGTGTTGGTGCATTGCAGGACTGACCCGTGTTGTCAAAACAATTGGCGGCACCGCGTGCGACCGCCTTGTCGAAATCGGCATCATCCAGAATAATATTTGCGGACTTGCCGCCAAGCTCCTGCGCCACTCGTTTGACCGTCGGTGCGGCATTTTGTGCGACGGCAACACCGGCCCGAGTTGAGCCTGTGAACGAAACCATAGCGACATCGGGATGGCCGCTCAACGCGGCGCCAACCGTCGGTCCATCGCCGTTAACCAGGTTGAAAACACCGGCTGGCACGCCGGCATCATGCAGGATTTCGGCGAAAATCATCGCATCAAAAGGTGCGATTTCGCTTGGTTTCAGCACCATCGTGCAACCAGCGGCCAGCGCTGGCGCTACCTTGACCGCGATCTGATTAATTGGCCAGTTCCACGGTGTAATCAACGCGCAGACACCGATGGGTTCTTTAACGATCAGTGTGGTGCCGTGTTGTTCTTCGAATTCATAGGTCTTCAGGACGTCAATCGCAGCCTGAATGTGCTGTGGGCCACTGGCTGCCTGTGCGTATTTGGCAAGCTTCCAGGGGGCGCCCATTTCTTCCATGATTGCCGTCGCGATCTCGTCATGCCGCGTGGCGTAAATCTCAATAATCTTCTCCAGCAGCGCTATGCGCTCCTCGCGAGTCGTCTTCGCGAATTCTTCAGCCGCCCGGTTAGCGGCGGCGACGGCCTTGTCGACATCGGCTGCCGAGCCGAGGCTTATACGCCCGCAGACCGCTTCAGTGGCGGGGTTGATGACCTCGAAGGGGTTCGCTGTGACGGGGTCTACCCATTCACCATCAATATAGAATTTGAGCATGTCACGCATTTGCTGTTCCTCATTTATCCAGTGCTGTCCGCATCGCCACATGCATCGACAAGGGCGACCGCGGATCATAGCGCAATCGGGCTCTATTGGGGGTCAGAATGACAACAAAAATGCCGACTATGCCGTGCCAGCCCGCGGCTGAGATGGTGTAATTGCCGCCAGGCTAATTGAGGGCTGCCCGGCTCGGAACTCAGGCACCAAATATGAGCAAAAATATCGTCTCAATTATGATCGGGATCGTCGGCAAGGCTGACGTTCTCACCGGCAGCGCCGCGAGTGAGCGAGATTCGCCGTGGGATACCCATCAGCCGTGTCACGCAATGGCCATTGTTCGCCCATCTACGACGGAACAGGTTGCAGCGATTATGCAGGCTTGTCATGAGAACGATCAAAGCGTCGTTCCCTATGGTGGCCTTACAAACCTTGTGCAGGGTTGCAAGACAACTCCCAATGACATCGCGTTGTCTTTTGAAAAAATGAACACGATCGAGGAGATCGACACGACCGCACACACGATGACCGTGCAAGCCGGAGTTACGATGCAGGCGGCGCAGGAAAAAGCCGATGCTGAGAATTTGTTTTTCCCGGTTGATATCGGCGCCCGTGATACCTGCATGATCGGGGGGAATGTGTCCTCAAACGCCGGTGGCACGAAAGTTATTCGCTACGGCATGATGCGTGACTCTGTTCTTGGTCTAGAGGTGGTTCTGGCGGATGGCACAATCCTGTCATCAATGAATCGATTCATAAAAAACAATTCGGGATTCGACCTGAAACATCTTTTTATAGGCACAGAAGGTGTTCTTGGATTAATCACGAGAATTGTTGTGCGATTGAGCGTTAAGCCACAATCACACAACGTTGCATTGGTCGCGTGCAGCGAATACGAGCAAGTCGTCGCCGTACTTAACCGGGCCAGGGAATTGCTCGGCAGTTCGCTGTGTGGTTTTGAGGTGATGTGGGACAGCTTTTACAGCAAAGTGACGCAGCCGACAGGCAAGCTGACTTCCCCGTTGCAGCAGAATTATCCTTACTACGCCATCATTGAAGCAATGGGCACACAGCCTGCAACTGACGATGATCATTTTGCGGCGTCGCTGGCTGAAATGTTCGACGGCGAAATTATACTTGATGGGGTGATCGCAAAATCTGCAAAAGAGCGCGATGCAATCTGGGCAATTCGGGGTGAGGTCGAATGGCTGGTCAAGGATTGCTGCAACTTCGATGTCAGCCTGCGAATCGTCGATGTTGGTCAGTACATCGATACGGTCACCGCGCTTATTCGCGCTGATATTCCAGATGCACTGGTGGCTGCTTTCGGTCATTTAGGTGATAACAATATCCACGTATCTGTTTTGTGCGAGGGCAATAAATCGACGCACACGCAGACAATCGAAAATTACATCTATGAGTCGCTCGCACCGTTCGGCGGCGCAATCTCCGCAGAGCACGGAATTGGACTGGAGAAAAAGCCTTATTTGTCAATCAGTCGCACGAGCGAAGAAATTGCGTTAATGAAAACACTAAAACGCCGCTCTCGATCCGAAGAATCTGCTAAATCCGGGCAAGGTCATCAGCATTGACCAGGAGCAAATTCCTGAATGAGCTCGTTAGAGCGGCCTCCTGCCGCGATTAATAATAATCGCGGCAGGAGGCCGCTCCCACGACGTGCAATAAAAAATTCTTCCACACGGTAATTCATCGCCATGGAGTTGCCTGGCACTGTCTGTCGCAGAATCATTCCAATTTCGTGATATCGGCCATGCATTAGGGTATGAATAGTGGTTATGATGCTCGGGAAAGCAACAAAAGTAAGCTTATTCAGCAAGATATAGTTGACCAGCATGTATCAGAAACATTTCAATTTTAAGCGCAAACCGTTCGAGCAACTGCCGGACCCGGCGTTTCTTTTTATGACGGATCAGCATGATGAAGCCCTGACCCGAATGCAGTTTGCGCTCGCTATTAATGACAGTTTCATGATCATTACAGGTGAGGTCGGTTCTGGAAAAACGACGCTGGTCAGAAAATTGCTCTCGGAAATGTCGGCCGATCGCACTTTGGCATTCATTACTCACACCCGTGTCACCGATACTGAATTACTCCAGTCGATTCTCGTTGAATTTGGCATGCGCCCGTTTGATATGGGCAAGATAGAGTTGCTGACTGAGCTAAAGCGATTCATCGAATTGCAACATGCCGAGGGCAAGAGAGTTGTTATTATTGTCGACGAAGCGCAGAACCTGGGTATCGATACGCTCGAAGAGTTGCGTCTCTTGACGTGTCTCGACAGTGTTGAAGAAAAGGCGCTCAACATTATCCTTATCGGCCAGCCGCAGTTGTCGCAGTTGATTGATTCTGCGGATCTCGAACAACTCAGGCAGCGTTGCAGATTGCGCTTTCATTTACACCGCCTGTCAGAAATGCAATCCGGTATGTATATCCAGCATCGGATGAAAATCGCGATGGGAAAAGACACCAGCATATTTGACATCCTGGCGGAGAGATTGGTGTATGAAAATGCGCGTGGCGTACCGAGGCTCATCAATACACTTTGCGATACGGCGCTGATGATGGCGTGCCTTGCAGATAAACAGGAAGTCGGCAAAGCGGAAATTGATGAGGCGTTGACAGAGCTCGGCTGGTCAATTGCAGATACTGGTTCATTCCCTGTCTACACTGATTCCGCATCAGGAATCCGGCAGAGCGCAGCCCTGACGGTGGTTAAGGACAATCAGGAAATCGGGGACTACGACTTACAAGAATCAAGTTACATCATTGGCAGGTCAGAGGATTGCAGCATTTATATCGATAGCAAGTACCTGAGTCGACATCATGCTTTACTCAGCCGCGTGGGCTCTGAATGGTCGATCTCTGACCTGCGGAGTACCAACGGAGTTCGTGTCAATGGCAAGAGCGCCCAGGTGCAGGTTCTGGGCAATGGTGACGTCATTGCGATCGGATTGCATCAACTCATGTTCCGGTTGATCGAGCATCCGTCAATTCCAGTCGGCCTGGAAACCGGCAGTTTCTCATCAGCAGAGTTGGCCGAGACGTTCGTCATCGTTGACGAAAAAGTGATTAGCGGTTCCGAGGACTAACGGTTCACCACTGGACTTCGGTTTGATCGGATAAACCCGGTCAACACCGGCGAAACTACCCGAATAGATCAGGATCGTTAGCGATCAGGCGTCTCGTGAGGGCATTGGCACGATTACACCGAACCGTATCTTTTTTGCTTGTGCAATACAATCCCGCGCCTTGCGCCGACCCAGTTCGATCATCTCGGCGGCGCGATCAAACTCCAGGGTGCCGCACGCATTACGCGGTATTTCAATGGTCACGTCGGGCGGGTATGCAGCAAGCTTTTGCCGCGCGATAGTGCTTTGCATTGCATCAAATGCCATGTTTGCGACATCGTAGACACTCCAGTCATTCTTGTTGTCATCGCTTGCGTCGGATTGCCATTGGTCGATGTAACGCTGAATACTCTTTCGCAGCGGCGATAACTCCGTTTCTACATTCGGTTTTATATCCTTTCTCGCAAGCGACAAGTCCAGGGATCCGCCCAGGTTTACTGCCAGCGTTATGTCAGTGTGATCATCAAACGTTGGTGCAATTGGCACGGGGTTCAATACTCCACCGTCAATCAGGCGAGTGTTCTTGTAACGGACCGGCGTAAAAAACATGGGCAACGAAATTGAGGCTCTTATCGCGTCGAACAAACGCCCTTTGTTTATCCATATTTCTTTTTCATTTTCAATATCAGTGGCAACAGCGGTAAACGGAATCGGTAATTCTTCAATAGTCCTGTCGCCGACCAGATCGACAAGTGTATTGATGATTTTGTCACCCTTAACCAGGCCGTTTCTTCCCCATGACAGGTCTAACAGCGTCACAATATCCATTTTATGGATAGCGCAAATCCAGCGCTCAAACTCATCAAGTTTGCCGGCCGCGTATATACCGCCGACCAGTGCACCAATGGAGCAACCCGATATTGCGGCAATCTGGAAACCGTTCGCCTCAATTTCACGAATTACGCCAATATGCGCGAGGCCCCTGGCGCCACCGCTGCCAAGAACCAGTGAAATAGTTTTTCCGGCGTCTGCTGTCATCGCTTCTTAACTCGTCTCAACAAACGTCGTTTGCGGTTGCGTGAGCAGCGATATACGGGGAAGTGCAAAAACTGTTCAGACGCTGGTCAGGCGCGCCTTTTGCACATCGCCAGTGACGCCGGTTGGCGCGAGTTCTCCAACTTCGATTACGACGTCAGCGGGCAAGCCGTTGCGCGCCGCGGCCTCGCGAATGGCATCAGCATCGGAGGCTTCGTAAAGGCAATAGGTTTTTTTCTTGTCAGCGCTGAGAAAAGATATCAGCCACTGCACGCCAATTTCTTCATTAATCCTTTTTACACTGGCTGCGGCGTCCTCACTAACCTCAAGTTCGTCAGCAAAAGTGCGTTCGATCAGAAATACCGGCATGTAGAGATCCCCTTGGCTCTTCAGGTTTACAGATAGTATAGCAATCGTTACTGGCAGTCGCTTTGCTCCCTTTCTACGCGCGAAAGCAGCTCGTGCATGCCAAGTTGCTGCGCCATGTCACGTGCTGCATTGATCATTTTATCAGCACGTATCGCATCTTCACTTTTGCCGCGGCGCAGCAACATGCGGCCATATTGATATTGCGTATGTGCGACCCAGGGTTTCGCATTCATTTTCTCATTGAGTTCCAACGCATGTGCGAAATGATCCTCAGCATCAACCCAGTGCTCAAGAGTGGCCGCCAACTGCCCGAGAAAGCGCGAAGTCGCACCCAGGCAAACATTGGCACTGCCGACAACAACCGTCAGCTTCGCATAGGGGAGTAGCAGACCGTACAGTACGTGCGCACGTTTCGTGTCCTGCAGTTCATCGCAAACCTCGGCGAGATAGGTCAGGCAGGTTTGCCATAGTGAGTCACGCGGCATCGCGGCGAAATCATCAGCGGCGAGCCGTTCAAACTCGGACCGCGCCTTGTCAGGTTGCCCGATTTCAGCATAGATCAGTGCGAGGCCTGGCCGCCACGCAGCTGTGGCGCCATGCTCGCTGACGAAATGCTTTACCAGCGGGGCGATTTCCTGGAGTCGGCCCTGCTCCCGCCGAATGGTGAACATTTGCACGCCCATTACGCCCTCGGCATTTTCAACGCCGAGTTTCTGGCCGGTAACAAGTGCGTCCTGGGCAAGCTTCTCTGCAACTTCAAAGTGTCCGGCCAAAATGGCCCGTGCTGTCCTCATGGAGCGATAGTTGTAGATGTAAAATGGCTCCGAGATTTCTTCGGCGATGACCTGGTGCGTGTTCAGATCGCGGTCCCAGGTGTCGGTGTCGCCGAGCGCAACCACGTCAAAAATGCGAAAAGTCAGCAGCTCCAAAAGCAGGTGCTTGTCGTCAATCTGCTCCGCAATCTCGAGGATTTCATCAATTAGTTTTATGCGTTCGTGAATTCGCGCTGGATCACGATCAAGATTCAGGCGTGTACGCAGTGATTCGATCAGTGCGCGCGGGTCACCGAGTCGCCGCGCCATTTCAATCGCAACATCCAGCATCGTCATTAAGTCTTCGACCGGCTCCGAACCCTGTTTCGCCCGTGCGAGGTGAGCAACCAGCTCTACACGGAGCGCGCTGTCGCCCTCATCGAGGAGTTCAAGCGCTTGGTTCAGTAAATTCACTGCCGTGGGTTCGAGCAGGTTGCAACGCCATCGAGGCTCGTCATAGCCAAGAGCAGCCCTCGCCAGTGCATCTGGCGAGCCAAGTTTGGCTGCCAGCTCTGCCGTTTTTAAGAAGGTATCCATAGACTCGGCAAACATGCCGACGTGATGTTGTGCGTCACCGAGCAGCAAGTTCAGCTCAAGCGCCAATTCGGCATGTTCAGAATCGTCGTTGACACGCTCAATACAAACCAGGCCTCTTTCAGCGAGTGCAATCGCCTCACGATGGGCATGTACTGAGAATGCGTGGAGGCCCGCCTGCAGAAAATACGCAGCCGCTTTTTCATCCAGTTGCGCCTGTTTGTAATGCCTCGCAAGCTGTACTGCGATCTCATCCGTTTTGTCGGCGTAAAGTTCTTCGAGAGCGGCCGCAACATCCTCGTGCAGCAATTCGCGCTCACTTTCACCGAGGTTGTCGTAAAAGTACTTCTGAAACATCTGGTGCCTGAAACGGAATCGCGAAATACGGGTTCTGCCCACACGCGCGTTGCTCTCTTCACTGACCAGACGGTGTTGCCGGTCGAGCTCCTGGGAAAGGGTTTTCAGCAAATCCCGTTCGGCGATTTCCTGCATGCGTCCGATGACCTGGGCGGTAAATGTTTCGCCTTCCACGCTGGCGATGGTCAGTATGTCCCTGAGTTCATCGTGCAGTCGGTTAATTCGCTCTTCGATCACACCTTCGGCCCTTGCAGGCAACGCACTCCAGTCCAGCGTGGGACCCTGAATCCAGTGGCCACTGTCATCTTGTACGAGGTCGCCGCGTTCCTGCATGTCACGCAACAACTCTGTCGTAAATAGCGGATGACCGCGGGTTCGCTGTAACAAAGCTTGCCGGAAGTCATCGCCAAGTTTATTGCCTTCGACGTCAAGCAAAGCGTCGATGAACTGCCGCGCATCCGCGTCCGGCCCTTCGCCGAGGGCTATCATCAGGTCGCCGTAGTAACGCTTCAGTTCGAATACGACCTGTGCAAGCGGATGCCGCTGTCCGCCATGGCCAAGTGACACTTCCTCAGGACGATAGGTGCCTATTACCAGAATGCGACTGCCCTCAATGCGACGCGCCAGGTGAAACAACAGGCTCGCGGAGGATTCGTCGATCCATTGCAGGTCGTCAAGAATCAAGACCAGTGGCCGCTTTCTTGCAAGCGCAACGAGAACGGTCGTTACCTGTTCAAAAATGTGGCTCTGCGCTGTGCCCGGCGATGCATCGGCCATCGACTGAGACGCGCCGCCGGTAAATGACGCGCTGCGACGTTTACCCGCGCCCCTGTCGCCCGCAACCAATGCGCCGGCCCGCGTGGCGAGGCCCGCGCCCGGTACAAATATGTCTATAAGGTCGGGGCCGACATCGATGATGATTCGTTTTGACACACGCAAGAAATTACGCAGGCGGCTGGCATTTTCTTCCGTCGTCATTCCCTGTGCGACTTTGTCGTCGATGTCGCCGGCGAGCATGCCGAGTACTTCACGAAACGGGAGGTACGGGTCGCCGATTCCTGTTTGTGCGTTGCAATCGCCAACTACTATCAATAATTCTTTGTCGCGAAGCTGTGCGCGACGCGCAAACTCTGACGTCAGGCTGGTCTTGCCCAACCCGGCTTCACCGGTTATGAAGCAAACCTGTCCCTGTCCTTCAATTGCTTGGCCCAGCAAGTTGTCAAGTCGCTCGAGCTCTTCATCGCGGGATACAAAAACCTGTTCCAAAGTTCTCTTCCTCGTGGGCAGCTCAAAACTGTGCCAGCGTTACAGAGGCCGGTCAACCGCTGTATTATGAGTTTCGCCCTTGCATTTGGAATTCCGCCCGAACAGACCAAGTTGCAGGATGGATAAATCCGGAGATCAATTATGAGTCCCGAAACAAAAGAGAAATATTTGAGCGCGGCACTGGTTGCCTTTGGTGTCATCTTTTGCCTGATCTACCCGCTTGGCTATCTGTGGCCATCCGGATGGGTCTGGCATGGCGGCGAAGGCATTTATTATCTACAGATGATTGCAGGTGTATACGCAACGCTCGGTGTATTCCTGATCGCGGCGTCGAGGAATCCTGGCGCGAACCGCAGTCTCATTTCGTTCACGGTCTGGTCGAGCGTCGTACATGCCGGAATCATGGCAGTGCAGGCGATGGGCGATCCGAATGAAAAAGGCCATCTTGTCGGTGACGTGCCCGCGTTGCTGCTTGTTGCCGTAGTGCTTTGGTATCTGTCGCCATCGAAAGAGGGCGCGGGATAAGGTCAGAATCTATAGATAAATCCTACGATCGGACCGGTGGTCAGAATTTCTGAGCCGTTGCGTTCCATCCCGGAGCCGGATGACTCCTCGACGCTTTGGGTGCGCCAGCCGAACGCTGCGCCCCAGCGTTTTCCGAATTGCCAGTCGACGCTAAAGGTCGCCGTCCAGGTTAAATCGGCTGCATCGCCGACACCGAAGCCACCTACATTGCCGAATACGGACATGCCCACGGTGGGGGTCAGGCCCAGCCGCAATCGGGCGCCAATCAGTGGTTCATACCATTCATCCGTCCCCGAGCCGGAAACCTGTACAGGCGGAATCAGCGGCGGAATACCCGGTAGATCAACGTTGAGTGAGATGTCGGTGCGCCAATAGCGAACGCCCAGGTAGGCATCGAATTCCACGCCCCTAGGTGTAAAAGCAGCTGCATCGGGACTGGTTGCAGAAAAATTGGGGCCAGCGATCCGGTAGCCAAGCTGCACCTCGGCAATTGTCTGGTCTACTGTGAAGTCAATGCGGCCGCCGAGGAGTTCTTCGCCGTCGCCGAGCCTTGCCCAGGTGCCATCGAACGCAACGAAAAATCGTTTGTAACGTGCCTGGGTGTAAATCTGCAAGCCGCCGGTAGTTATGTCGAGGATGTCCTCGAAGGAAAGATCGAAATCCTGGTCGACTCCATTCGTGGTAATCGTCCCGCCAGTGCCGGCCAGCCAGGCATAAGGCGCGATCACAAAGCTCCAGTCACTGGTGTCTGCGGTCACGCTATCTGTATCTGCGTGAGCCAGCGGTGCAAGAAGTAGTGTTGCCAACAGAAACAGGTATCGAATATTCACGCTGCGAGTCTACAACACGAGTAATTCAGGGAGTAGACAGGCGTTTCTGTACATGACTGATTCTCCAATTTTGTCGTGTCATCGTTATGCTGTCTGGCCTGAATTCGCAGACGCTTGATTGATGACACTGACCGATCACAACAGAAACAGTTGGCATGAAAAGCTCAATAAATTATTCAAGAATCTCGGTAGCACCGATGATGGATTGGATGCATAGAATTCGAAATCGGCAACTCAATCAGTCTATTACGAAGATTGAGTAAATTCGTGACGCACCGATGACGCACTGTGTGAGTTAGTTGACGACGGATTATCGGACTGACAGCTTTGTTCTCAATTCATGCTAGCCCATTGATCTGTTGCAAGCTGTCGCTGTTGATCAATATGCTTGGCAAGATCTGCCGCGCTAATAAGCCATGGTGATTTTTGAGATCCGACACGGTATGCAGGTATCGGCAATTGCTGCAGGCAAGCACGTCTTTTCGCCTTGGACACAGATAGGCCAAAGTACTTCTCACACACACGCTGCAGAGGAATTTCCGCCTCGCCGAATTCGGCAAGCAGGCCAAAGTATGTGGGAGTCATCATGCAGTTTCTCTCCCATGTTTCCTGACGGTGCAACCGTGTATATGGCTACAATAACGAACAGCAAATCGCCAGCCGGAAAATAGATCGGAGTTGAATCGATTTCGGTCCACGCCAAGATAGCCGGGTGCATCCCGAAAGCGCACCAATCGCGGCAGTAAGACAATGGATGCCCTTGGTGATTTCATCGACCGAGATACACTGCAGATACCGCTGCTCGAGCGTGCCCGAGTTCGCTGCTGATCATGACTCGCGCTTCATAGTCGGGCGCTCGCTGTTCCGGGTTCAGTTGTTTCGATGTCGGGCCACCCGCAACCGGTGCTTTCCAGCCGGTCAGCTCTTTATAGCGTTGCTGGGCATAGGCATGCCGCAGGCCGTGGAGCTTGCACAGACCCACATTGCGAAGCCGTCGCTCGTAGCGATGCAATTGCTGGACGTAATCGAGTTCGGCCGGGATCAACGAGCCGCCTTTGGCCAGTGCCTTGACCTCCTGCAACAGGCGGCGCTGATCGTCATTCCTGATCGGCACGGTTGAAGCTGGGATTTCTGCGCTTCATTTCGACAATCGCAGAAATGAGCTCCGGAGAAGGTCCGATGGGACCTGGCTTGCCACGATTTTCGGCGTGAATAGGAATCGGTACTTACGTTTCACCAGTGTTCGATGGAAGCCGAGACTCGCGGAGGGCTTTAGAACGATAGCTGACCGTAACAAGCGGGTAGGGCGCATCGAAATCGCACACAGCCCGGCAATCAGTCGATCAGTTGAGGTCACCACCCAAAGCGGACATTCAGAATTTCAAGACTTGACCCGCATCAGGGGCGAGTCTAGCTTCGGTAGCTCAAATCGCTAGCCGCAATTGGGAGGATGAGATGTTGAGGTCGGTTTTAGTTTTCTTGCTGATAGTTGTACTTTCGGCTTGTGAGAACCGTGGGCTCGCCCCGGGCGAGGGCTATGTGGATGTCGAAGGCGGTCGGGTCTGGTATAGGATCGTCGGATCTGGCAGCGAGACCCCGCTTCTTCTGCTTCATGGGGGGCCAGGCGCACCCAGTTACTATTTGAAACCCTTGGAACAGGTTTCAGTCGATCGGCCTGTGATTTTCTATGACCAACTAGGCGCCGGACGATCAGATCGGCCAACAGATGAATCACTTTGGCGAGTGGATCGGTTCATAAGTGAGCTGGTATCGGTCAGAGAGGCGCTTGGGTTAGAGGCGGTTCATATTCTTGGTCACTCTTGGGGCAGCATGCTTGCGGTAGACTATATGCTTACAGAGCCGGATGGCGTGCGTAGCCTGATTCTAGCCAGCCCCGCATTGAGCGTCCGTCGTTGGGCCAAAGACGCTGAACGGCTGATCGCGCAATTGCCGGAAGAAATGCAGCAAGCCATCGAACACCATGAGGCAGCGGGGACGACGGATGATCCCGAGTATCAGGCGGCTACGATGGAGTACTACAAAAGATACCTGTCCCGGTCCGATCCGTGGTCGGCCGATCTTCTGCTGGCATTCGAGAATTTGAACACCGAGCTTTATAGCTTCATGTGGGGACCGAGTGAGTTCACCGCAACCGGAACCT
>PVMK01165453.1_pt1 | contig 37373 bp, 31 predicted proteins | sample 1853481 | NCBI WGS metagenome assembly PVMK01 (sample SAMN08533507, study PRJNA380276) | Marine sediment metagenome, whole genome shotgun sequencing project.
AGCTATGCGCGCTGAAATTGCCTGATTAGCAGCTTTCCTGTCACAACGCCGCATTAGCCCGGTCTTCGGCCGGCGAACGATTTTTCCGGATGGCTCCCTGCGGTCTTCAATGAGACTGTCTATTCAGGCGCCAGTATGGCGACTGAATAGACCTTTAGTCGAATTAATGCCGGGGGAAGCATGCCTTTTCCCGGCCGCTTTATTCCTGCCAAATTATTCGCCGGCCGAAGACCGGACTAGTGCAGCGTTGTGGCGGGAAAGCTGCTAATCAGGCAATTTCAGCGCGCATAGCTGCAATAGTGGCCGCATAGTCATCACTGCCAAAGATTGCAGATCCGGCCACTATCATATCGGCACCTGCAGCCGCTATCTCGCCGATATTATCAACTTTCACACCACCATCTATTTCCAGGCGGATATTACGCCCGGACGCATCTATACGTTGTCTGGCGGCCCGCAGCTTGTCGAGGCTTGAGGGTATGAAACTCTGACCACCAAAGCCCGGATTCACCGACATAACCAGCACAAGATCCAGGTCTTCCAGGCAATAGTCCATCCAGTCCAGTGAGGTCGCCGGATTAAAAACGAGCCCGGGCTTACAGCCAGCCTCACGTATCAGTGAGATAGTGCGATGCACATGATCACTGGCTTCCGGATGAAAACTTATATAGGTAGCACCTGCTGCCGCAAAATCTCCGACCAGCTGATCCACCGGCTGAACCATCAGATGCACATCAATCGGTGCGGTAACGCCGTAATTACGCAAGGCTGTGCAAACCAGCGGCCCTATGGTCAGGTTCGGGACGTAATGGTTATCCATCACATCAAAATGCACGACATCCGCACCGGCCGCCAGCACAGCATCCACTTCCTCACCCAGCCGGGCAAAGTCGGCGGACAGTATCGAAGGGGCAATCAGATAATCCGGTTTACTAGGCATTTATTTTCCAGTTTTTTTTCAGTCAGGTATTACCGAGGCGTGATCATTCACGAAATTGGCTATGGCATCAAGCGACTCAGCAACAATCCAGGCCGCATAACACTACCGCATCCCCCGATGGTCTCGCAGCAATTCATAAGCTGAGCGGATTTCCCGGGTGCGTTCTTTGGCAACTTCCAGCATCGATTCAGGCAGCCCTTTAGATGCCAGCTTATCAGGGTGATGCTGATTCATCAGGCGCCGATAGGCTGTTTTTACTTCTTTATCCGTAGCTGAAGAGTCTATGCCCAGGGCTTTATAGGCCTCCTGCAGTTTTGCCTGGGCCGATGCTGGCGAACCAGTGCCGGCGCCCTGACCAAAACTGCGCTGCGCCCTCAGGATCGCCTCCAACTGCGCCATCTGGACTCGACTAAAGCCTATCCCGGAAGCCATACGCCACAGCAACTCGCGCTCCGCCGGGTCTATATTGCCCTTGCTTAGCGGAATCTCCATCATTATCTCGACAAATGCACGCAGGAGCTCTGGCTGCCCCTGGCAGGCTACTGCCAGCTTTTGCATCTGCTGATCAATGGGGAAGTCTGCCTGTTTACCCCGGCTGAACAGCCCTATAGCGACACGCACATCCTCAGGGCCGAGGCCCCATTGATGCATAAAACTGCGCGCAACCTGAATCTCTTCTTCTGAAACCCGCCCGTCTGCCTTGGCCAGCCTGCCCATAGCCAGAAACACACTTTCGAAGAAAACCTGCTGCCGTTCAGCAGATGAGATGCGGGAAAACCCGCTGAACCCCTTGCCTGAACCCGCCCGACTCAGATCGTACTGGTGCCCCCAAATTGCTCCGATTACAGCCCCCAACAGGAACCCAATTCTCGGAATCATTGCGGAGCCTACGAATCCGCCGAGGAATGCACCTGTCCACTTGCCTGTCCATCCAGTCCTGGCCATAAACTCTTCACACACCGGTTTTAGCGTGAGCCACAAAAACCCACAATATTAGCGGTTACAAAAACCCCACGACAGCGAAATCTGAGGCTAAAATACGCGGTTTCCCGAAACCGGCGCGGCACTTGAAGCCGACACTATTGGAAACAGCGTAAAACCATGAACAACGCACTCTACGAATCGAAATTGTCAGGCCTTGAACGCATAAATCAAGGCAAGGTACGAGATATCTATGCGGTGGACGATCAACACTTGCTGATTGTCACAACTGACCGGCTGTCTGCATTCGATGTGATATTACCCGATCCGATTCCCGGTAAAGGCGCTGTATTAACAAATATGTCTAACTTCTGGTTTGCCCGTACCAAAGACATTGTGCCCAATCACCTGACCGATATTGCGCTGGCTGATGTAATTACCGATGCAGACGAACGAGCCACGGTTGGCGATCGCGCAATTGTCGTCAAACGACTGAAACCCCTGCCGGTTGAAGCCGTAGTCCGTGGCTACCTGATCGGTTCCGGCTGGAAGGACTATCAGAAAACAGGGGCCGTGTGTGGTATTGAATTGCCGGCGGATATGGAAATGGCGGCGCAGATTCCGGAACCTATATTCACCCCCGCCACCAAAGCTGATGTCGGTGATCATGATGAAAATATTGATTTTGGTCGTATGTGCGACATAGTAGGCACCGAACGGGCAGAGCAGGTTCGCGATCTGTCGATAAAGATTTATTTGCATGGGGCTGAATACGCACGGCAGCACGGCATTATTATCGCTGACACCAAATTTGAATTCGGCCTGGACGATGATGGCACCCTGTACCTGATTGACGAGGTATTAACGCCTGATTCATCGCGCTTCTGGCCAGCAGATCAGTACGCTGCAGGTATCAGCCCGCCCAGTTTCGACAAGCAGTCTGGGCGCGATTACCTGGAAACACTAAACTGGAACAAGAAGGCGCCCGGCCCTGAACTTCCACAAGATGTTATCAACAAGACAGCTGAGAAATATCAGCAGGCGCTGGATCAGTTAACCGGCTAATTGGTGTTTCAGCATCAGTCCCCAACGTGAAGGGCAATACCGGTTCAGCCTGATCGAGTAGCCGATAATTCTATAGTCATGAAGAATCAAAACGGCCATGTTGCAGAAAAAAGATAACCTGCTCGATTCCGTCATCACTATCCATCATCATCGGGTGCGTATGTGACACGACCAGAAAGTCGGTCATGCCCTCCAGTTTTGCGCGTTCGATAGACACCTTGCCATCATCCGCACCCGGGATCAGCAGCGACAGAAACAGATTTATACTGCGGCTACCGGCGATGATACCCACTTCAAAATCAGCGGGTGGCAACCGATTTGGAATGCTGTCGGGGCCAGTGCCCAGCTGTAATCCTGCGGGCCCGTTCAATGCTTCAAACCCAGGCATATTGGCAAGCGCATCAACAGCTTCGCTACCCTGATTTGGCGGACCAAGCATAACCACCCGCCCAAGATGGTCCAGGCCGGACTCACTGAGATAAAAACGCACGAGTATGCCGCCCAACGAATGGGTCACAAAATTGATCTGTGCACCAGCAGCACACTGGGCCGCTGCCGCCGGAACAACATTGCGGGCGAGTGTCTCTATAGGCTGATGCCGGGAATCATAACTAACATTAATAACCTGATAACCGGCTTTTCCCAGCTTCTGCTGCAGCTCCTCCATCGATCGGCTGGTGCGCGCCAGACCATGCAGAAGAATTACACATTCCGTATCAGATTCCTGCCCTGCTTCCGACACAAGCATATCCGGCGCGCCTAATGCAGGCGGAATCTGCCCTGCAATCAGGACCAATAAAATAGTTTGCAATGAATAATTAGGCATGTATTTACTATTCGGGTCATAAAACTCAATACTGCAGCCTAAGGTACAATAATCACCATCAACGACACATCAAGTGGCTATCGCATCGGGAAACAGCTTTGGATGAACTGCTGCACAAACTTGAAGCAATACTCTGGAATCCCCGGGTAAAAACACTGCGGCCGCCTCTGCGGATACTGATCCACGTCCTCCGGTTTATCTATGCCAACGTCAGAGATGTTTTGACGACTACTCTGACTTTACGCGCCATGGGGCTGGTATACATCACCATACTGTCAATCGTGCCGATGCTGGCGCTGACTTTTTCAGCCCTGAAAGGCTTTGGCATTCATCAGTCTCGCATAAAGCCCGCTCTCCTCAATTTTCTTGAGCCTCTGGGTGAAAAAGGTGTCGAACTGACAGAGAACCTGATTGGTGTAGTCGACAACGTCCAGGGCGGCCTGTTGGCAGGCGTAGGCCTGCTACTTCTGATCTACACCACAGTCTCAATGATTAAGAAAATTGAGGACAGCCTTAACTATATCTGGCGCGTCGAGAACGCTCGCAGCTTCGTGCAACGTTTTGGCGAATACCTGAGTGTAGTCCTGGTCGGCCCACTGCTAATGGTTACAGCTGTCGGGTTGATCGCAACTATAGGCAGCAATGCGCTGGTAGACCAGGCACTCAGCAACAAATTGCTGGGCAGCACCGCCGTACTGATTGGCAAAATGATGCCCTATGCATTGGTCAGCCTGATGTTTGGCTTGCTGTACTGGTTTATACCCAATACCCGGGTGAAAATTTCTGCGGCCCTTATAGGCGGCATAACCGGCGGTGTTCTGTGGGCATTCAGTGGAGTAATGTTTGCCACTTTCGTCGTTAACTCAACCCGGAACGTTACTATTTACGCTTCATTTGCGATCATCATTATCGCGCTGATGTGGCTGTATATTTCATGGTTAATACTTTTAATTGGTGCACAGGCCTCATTCTATTTTCAAAACCCTGAATATCAGCGTGTTGGTTATCGGCAACTAAATATTGGCAATCAAATGCGCGAACAATCTGCACTGAGCCTGATGCTTATGGTTGCCGAATCATTTCGTCACTCGGGGCCCATCTACACGACCAATCAAATAGGCGCCAAGCTGGGAATTCCGGGAATATTACTTGGCCCTGTCAAGCAACGTCTGGTCACTGCAGGGTTGCTGGAAATTGGTAACCGCGGCCAACTTATTCCTGCGCGCGATCCGGGCAGCATTTCACTGGGTAATGTTTTCGCGGCAGTACGGGAAAGAAATGATGCTGATATCTTCCAGGTCAACAAGTGGCCCGGCAAGGTCGATAAAGTTTTTACACAGATAGACTCCCTAACCAGCACACCACTGGAGGAAAAGAGTCTTTACGGACTGCTCGATGAAGAACCAGAAGGTCTGGGCTAAGCTCCGCTACCCGCAAGCGTAACCTGATCGATCAGCAGCGAACCGCAACGTATGCTGCCGCGGTGATCTGTGTCGGTTGCAATTGCAACTATCCCCTTGTAGATATCAAGCAGGTTCCCGGCGATGGTCACCTCATGTACCGGGTGGACGATGACGCCGTTCTCCACCCAGAATCCACTGGCACCACGAGAATAATCACCGGTAACGGCATTGACGCCCTGCCCCATCAATTCGGTCACGATAAAGCCGGTACCCATTTGCTCAACCAGATCTGCATAACTGACATCGGTGTTGCTGACTATAAGATTATGCACGCCACCCGAATTACCAGTCGATTCAAGCCCTAATTTGCGCGCATAGTAACTGGCCAGCACATAGCCCTTGAGTACGCCCTCTTCTACCAGGTTGCGCGCCCGGGTTGCCACACCCTCACTATCAAAAGAAGCACTACCCAGTGCCTTTGGCAGCAAAGGCTCTTCTCGCAGGGTTATATGTGGCGCAAAAACCTGCTGATCGAGCCTGTCCAGTAAAAAACTGGAACGTCGGTATAACGCCCCACCACTCAGAGCACCGAGAACGTGACCAATTAATCCCCGTGCCAGTTGGGCGGGATAAATAACCGGTGTAACCCGCGTATCCAGTTTACGCGCACCCAGTCGGCTTACCGTTCGTCGCGCCGCTTCCGCGCCGATAATGGCCGGGCCAGCCAGTTCACCCGGATCACGCGCTACCGTAAACTCGTAGTCACGCTGCATATCCGACCCCTCAGCGGCAAGAACGGCACAGGACAGGCTATGGTGGCTATCCGGATAACCGGCGAGAAAACCATGACTATTACCATAAACGCTGCAACCTTCATGTGAGCTGACGGTCGCCCCTTCTGAATTATTGATGCGCTTATCGTAATCCAGCGCTGCAGCCTCGCATTCACGTGCAAGGTCTATGGCCTGATCGGCACCCAGTGACCACGGATGATAAAGCTGTAAATCCGGAAACTCAGTCGCCATACGATCTGCATCAGCGAGACCCGCAGCTTCATCTTCTGCCCCGTATTGGGCCAGTGAGCAGGCCTTGGCAACAGTCTCATTAAGTGATTCCGGGCCCATATCCGAGGTACTGGCACTGCCTTTACGCCCACCCATAAAGACCGTAACTGACAGGCCCTGATCACGATGGTATTCGAGGGTCTCTGTTTCCTGCTTACGCACTGTTACCGACAATCCGGACCCGGCACTCGCACTCGCTTCTACCTGATCAGCACCCAGTTTCTGCGCCTGCGCCAGAACATTATTAATACTGGCTTCCAGTTTTTCCTGCTGCTTGCTGATATCCGGGTCAACCACGATACTCTCTCTTTCGCTGCACACATATACGGTTAGGGCGCCAGATTCTAGCTGATATGCACAATCACGTTTATCATATTTTGTCTATATTTTAAGACCGTTTCCTGATTGACTACTTGCAGGTAGAATGCGCACATGAATGCACAAGTCGGAATTATCATGGGGTCAAAATCGGACTGGGAAATTATGTCCCACGTGTCCGCCACCCTTGAATCACTCGGTATCACTTCTGAGAACCGGGTTATCTCTGCGCACCGCGCACCTAATCTGCTGACCGAGTATTGCGAAAGTGCGCGTGATCGCGGCATTAAAATACTGGTCTGTGGCGCAGGACTGGCCGCAGCACTGCCTGGTGTAGCCGCAGCCCATACATCTCTGCCCGTGCTGGGTGTACCCATGGAATCCCGCGCATTGGGTGGCATGGATGCCCTGCTATCAATCGTGCAGATGCCCCCCGGTGTTCCGGTAGGCACACTTGGCATAGGCAAACCAGGCGCTATTAATGCAGCCTTGCTTGCTGCAGCAATACTGGCGTTGAGTGATCCTGAAGTCAGTGCGGCGCTGGAAGAGTTCCGCAGCAGGCAGACTCAGACAATTATGGACATGCCTCCGCCAGATACGGACTAATCTGATCCAGACAATTCGGCCCAGAATACTTATGGGAACAATATTAGAATTATTGGCCTGAACAGTCCGGACCGGCCGGGGCCGACATTTCCAGAATAGATATTTTCGACCCTGTGTCTAGCTGACTTTTTTATTGCTTTGTGGGTTTATCATCCCCACGAAAATCGCGCCGCCGCAAAAAAATAATTAAACCAACGGCCAGGCAGGCTGCCCCGCCGATTAGACAGATGGTGGGCCAATACCAGTAATCCAGATAAAGTGACGCCACCAGGCATATCGCTCCCGCCAGCAGGTAAAAATACGGCAGGGTTTCGTAGATAGGTTTAGAAAGCCAGATACGCATAATCACAATATTTATCCCATTTATGCCTTGTCACCGTCAAGCATGTGGTTCACACATCCCCGTTCACCCCCCGGTACCGCCCACCGTCAGGCGATCGATACGCAACGTAGGCTGGCCTACACCCACCGGGACCGACTGACCATCCTTACCACAGACACCGATACCGGCATCAAGCTCCAGATCATTACCTACCATAGACACTTCTTTTAGCACCGAAGGTCCGTCACCGATGAGCGTTGCGTCTTTGAGGGGTTTACCTATCCGGCCATTTTCAATCAGATAGGTTTCGCTGGTCGAAAAGACAAATTTTCCAGAAGTAATATCAACCTGGCCACCTGCAAAATTTTTCGCATAGATGCCATGTTCAACGGAGGCAATAATATCTTCCGGATCATGCTCACCAGGCAACATATAAGTGTTGGTCATTCTGGGTAGCGGCATATGCGCAAAGGACTGGCGCCGGCCATTTCCGGTGGGTTGCATACCCATCAGCCGCGCATTCATCTTGTCCTGCATATAACCGGTCAGCACCCCGTTCTCGATGAGCATAGTCTGGTTACTGGGCGTGCCTTCATCATCAATGTTGAGCGATCCACGCCGGCTTTCCAGCGTCCCATCATCCACCACCGTACAAAATTCAGAGGCAACCTTTTCCCCGAGCCTGCCTGCAAATGCTGAGGTTCCTTTACGATTGAAATCACCTTCCAGTCCGTGACCGATTGCCTCATGCAGCAATACGCCGGGCCAACCAGGCCCCAGTACTACCGGCATCTCCCCAGCGGGCGCCGGCTGCGCCTCGAGATTAATCAGGGCCTGACGCACAGCTTCCTGCCCGTATTCGAGTGCTTTATCACCCTCCAGAAAATACGCATAGGAACGCCGCCCACCACCACCGCTATACCCCTGTTCACGCCGACCTTTCTGCTCTGCGATAACTGACACATTCAGCCTGATTAACGGACGAATATCGGCTGCCATTGTGCCGTCGCTAGCACACACTAAGATGACCTCATAGGTCGCAGCCAGACTCGCATTAACTTGCTTAATACGGGGGTCCAGCGCACGTGCAGCCTGATCAACCCGCTGCAATAAATCCACTTTAGCCGCATCACTTAAGCTAGCCAGCGGATCAATGGCAGGATAGAGCTTGCGACCCACAGGAGCCTGCCATGCCTGCAGGCTACCTGTTTGTCCCTGACGAGCGATCGCACTGGCCGCATCGGCCACTGACATCAAGGCAGGTGCAAGTAACTCATCCGAATAAGCAAAACCGGTTTTGTCACCCGACATTGCCCGCACACCCACACCCTGATCGATACTGTGGCTGCCCTCTTTAACCATACCGTCTTCCAGCGACCAGGACTCGTGACGCACATACTGGAAGTAAATATCAGCCGCATCCACACCGCCGGTCAGCAGCCGACCAAGTGCTTCGTCAAGATGGCTGTCCTCCAGACCAGTCGGCACAAACAAGCGATTGCGGGCAATCTCTAACGGGTTATCAGTATTAATCGAGTCCATTCAACATCCAGTTCTTAAAATTCTGTTTATCAACTAGTTGCAATTGTAGTGCAGCACGGAAGGTATCTCATGAAAAATGCTGCGTTCGGCAATAATATTCGCCAGTCACTTAAACAGCAGCTAAATCTTTTTATGACCACATACTACACTGTGGCCGTGCATCAATCTGCAGCATTATTAACCGGCACAGTTACCGGCAAATCATCTGCCTCAGCCGACAATACAGGACTATATCGCGATGCGGGCAGCGTAACCTCATCGAGTGACTGCTGCACATGAGGATTGGCTATCAGTTCCTCGATGGCTTCAATCTCCTCCGGAGACAATGTCGGCAATTGCTGCTCGCAATCAGTAAACGAGGTTGTATCCAAACTATCCCGGTTAACTTTGACAAACTGTGGTTCATCCCAGCTACCCAATACAGTGTAATAACTTTCGCCAATACTGCTTAACGGCTTTTTCATTATCTGGGTGATCAACAGTGCCGCCACACCAACAGTCGGTCCGGCCAGAAAGGCACCCGCGACGGGTGCCAGATTAGATACATGAGGCCTTATTGCTGCTACCTGATCATAATCTTCCGCAATGATTCCTGTACGACCCACAATACCCATATCAGCAACAGGTCCCTCCAGCCCCAGGCTACAGGTCCAGGCATCACCAAAATCGATACGAAATCTGCCCCGAATCTTATCGAAGACCAAACCCTCTTCCGTCATGTCTTTAAAATCCAGCGCAAAGCGACGCGGCAACGATGTCACACTCAACAAGCCCAGAATTCGGCCACTGCCTGCATCAACATCTGTGATAGCGCCATCTTTTATCGACAGGTCAATCATGCCGGTGGATGCGTATAAAACCCCCATACCCGGCCCACCTTCCCAAAGCAGATCGGCAGTTACTGCGCCTTTTTTAGCTTTTACCAGGGGTGCATAACCCAGTTTAAGTAAGGTCTCCTGCACATCGGTACTTTGCAGCTCCATATGCAGGCGGCTTCGCTGCGCATTGTCTACAACCAGCCAGTCATACGACACATCTGTTTTGAAACTGGGACTTTCGGTATGGAAACGCTCTGACTTCAGGCCGGCAGGTACACGTCGTATATCGGCGTCCAGCGTACCAAGACGTAAATTGCCAATTGCAAAATCGGCTACCTTACCCTTAACTGCTGGCAAAGTGCGTGGGTCAAGCTGCACATCTTCATCATCACCATCTCCAGTCTGTGGCTCAATTAGTAACAGCCGTTCCATATCCAGCAGCGCCGGCTGCTGGCCCTGGAAGTCATAGGGCACGATAAGCTTTCCTTCTGCCCAGGGGCCCGTTAGCCGGATATCCCATGCAGAGGAGCCAAAGGTTACTGCAGCATCTACGTCGACAAAGCGATGGCCGATGGCATACAACTCGCCAATTTGCAGATCAGCTGCACGAAATAACTGCTGCCAGCCAGCAGATTTTTTGACTTGCACCGGGCCGGTTTCACCCGCATCACTGGCATCAGCAAACACGCTGGTCCATTCACTGAGGCTGAGGCTATCGATCTCACCACCTACTGTCAGCCCGTCCGCCACCGGTAGTTCGGGGATATCCACAGCACGCATAATCGCACCACGCGCAAGCTTCCAGCCCTGCTCATCATTAATAGCTTCAAGTGCCCAGCTCAGGCCTCTCTTTAATGTGCCATATATATGCGTGCTGCCAGGCTCGGGGAACTGCAATTCAATTTGTATTCCATCGGTGTCAGCGGCGGTTTTGTTAAGCGGGTAAGGCAGATGACTGGTCATCCCCACCAGGTCAGAGCGCAGCAGCAGCCGAAACTCCGCTCTCTTGTTGTCACTCTGGCCGTTGGTTTGTTGTTCTTTTTGCGCCTCAATTTGGCCCCCGGGTTGCTCCTCGGCTTGGCCCTCAGTTTGTTCCTCACGTGGCCCGCCACGCCCCGGAAACAAAGCCTGTGCCGTAATATTGATCGCACCATCAAGTAAACGGCTACCAGGCAACTGCAGGGCTTCCTGTATTTTGTATAGCGGCATAACGCCATCCAAAATGGCACGATGACTGATCGTAGCGACCCGGTTAGTTACCGGCTCGACTTTTATTGTCACGGGCTCATCCAGAAACTTTGCAGTCAGGTTGTCAGCTGTAACAAATATATTGTGAATACTTGCAGTCCCTTTGATATCCGTAAGGTGTTGGCTGATGTCACCAAGACCTGCTTCAGCACCCTGGGTCTTAACCTGCCCGGTAAGCTGCCAGTTACCGATATCCTTGATAGGCAACATCAGCTCCATCGAGGCATCTGCATCACCCATCACCTGCACATCTGCTATTACCGGACCCATTGCTGCGCCTACCGGCGACTGCTGCAGAAAAATAAGCAGGTTTTCCAAGCGTATAGGGCCTGACCCGCTGATATTGACTATCCCCTTACGCATATCATCAATACGCGCATCTATATTCTCAATTTCCACTCCCGAGATCGATAATTTATTCTCGGTGCTGTACATAGATGCGCCATCAAACACCAACCGGCCACTTGCATTCTCCATGACCGGCCAATCGGGCGCATAATTTAGTATGCCGTCCTTAAAGTTCACACCAGCCCGGAAAATACCTTCGCCATCAGCATAGGGAAACTTGTTTAGCGGGCCCTGCATTTCGATGTCAGACGAGACTGCACTCCCCCCAACCAGCGCAACATCAAGCCACTCCAATACCTGCGGCGGAAGAATTTTTGGCAGGTACACCGGTGCCGCAGCTATGGCATCCAGATATGCCTCCGCATTCAGATCAATAACGGGGTTAGCAAAATCCGGGTCCAGCGAAAGTTCCAGCGAAGCCTTGGCAGCGCCATCGGGTGTTTGTAGCTGAATTCCATCAGCCAGCACCCTGTACCCCTGCGGCCCAGCTCGCCATATCGCCAGGCCCTCCAGTACAGAGATATCCAGCACATCACGAAACATCTGTGCCACACCAAAGCGCGCATCCCGCGTACTGATTTCAAGATTGCCGCCACCCTTATCGGCAGCAACACGACCGCTGAAGCCACTAATATCATAGCCCTTGTCAAACGATACATAACCGAGATTTTTGAAGCGTACATCCAATCCAAAGGATTCCACCTTCTGATCCAAAAGCATTAGCTCGAGCCCCAGATCAGACAAGTCCCCCATCAGATCACCGCTAAACCCAGCTTCCTGAAGCTGGACAGGCATAAGCGCCTGCATGAACGGCAGCAAATCCTCCACTCGCAAAAATGTTGCATTCGCTGTTATGTGCTGCCGCCCTGGCTCAGGGCCTGCAGAATAACGAATCATAAATTCACTGTCTGGCCAGACACGCGAGCCGCGTTCTATGCGTAACCGCTCACCCGTTGCTTGCCAACCACCACTGACCAGCTGCCAATTCAGATCACCTCTTAACTCATCTATAAGCACGGGCGTGCCACCTGGCTGTGCCAGTTCCAATTGCTCCAATTCCAGTTCGGACTCTACTGCCACCGGACGCATACCTTTAAACGCAACATGAAAGTCAGCGTCACCTTCACTGTCGATAACCGGGAAATCGCTCAACCCGGTTATTTCCAGCCATTTATCCAGTCTGAAATCTTTGGCAGAAAGCCTGAGCTCCCACGGTGTATCGACCTGCATGTCCTGTGCGGAAACCAGCAGTTGCAGGGGAAATTGCGCTTCAACTCCGAGCGCCCTGCCATAACTGGCACCCGGGTCAACTTTTGCGGTTACTGCAACACGCGCATCATCCAGTACAGCATCAAACTGGTTAATTACCCCTGCAATACGAGGGCCGTTGCGTTGCATATTTCTAAAGCTGAAAGCGATGTCGGCCAGCTGTAAACGTAACTCCGGTATATCAGCAATACTGCCCTCACGGTCTGATGACAGGTAGTCACGCCAGGGGTGTCCCTGCACCGTCCATTCACCATCCGCTGCGACAGTAATATCGACAGCCATACCTTCTATAAAAATACGTCCGGGCAACAGCTGCCCGCTTGTCACCCAGCTCAATATATCAAGACTGACTGCGACTTCATTTGCCGCAATGATTTGGGTTTCATCCGGCCATTGAATAGCGGCATTGGTAAAGCGTAACTCGGGGCCATAAACAGACAAGCCGGCACTGATCATTTCGAAATTGAGTTTAAACCCGGTTACCTGCTCCACACCGGTACGGATTTCCTCTTTGAAGTTTGCTGCTTCAGGCAGCAACAGGCGTGCCATGCCGACCAGAAGCGCCAGCAAGATCACGACACCTGCCGCGATCTGCATGAGCCAACGGCCAATCAACCGCATACCGGCTCTGATTTTCTGAAGCGCACTCATATATTGCCTACATCGGCACTACGTCAAAAGCATCCTGCAAACTCAAAGCCTGAGCTTGCAGCCTGATAGGTCGACCGGTTAGCTCTTCCAGTTCTGCCAAAGCGCTGGACTCTTCATCCAGCAGCATTTCCACTACATCATCATGCGCGAGCACTACCAGTTCACCAAATGGAAATTGCCGGTGCAGACGCAAAATTTCACGAAAAATCTCATAGCAAACTGTTTCAGGCGTTTTAACATGACCACGCCCGTTACAACCTGTACAAGGCTTGCACAGGATATGCTCAAGACTTTCACGAGTGCGCTTGCGCGTCATTTCAATAAGGCCCAACGAAGAAACAGGCGAAATCTGATTGCGAGCTGAATCGGTTGCCAATGCCGATTCCAGCGCCTCCATAACCTGACGCCGGTGAGTGTCGGTCTGCATGTCTATAAAATCGAGAATAATGATGCCGCCAAGATTCCTTAGGCGTAGCTGACGCGCAATGGCGGCAGCTGCCTCCAGATTGGTGCGAAAAATTGTATCTTCAAGATTACTGCGGCCTACATAACCACCCGTATTTACATCAATCGTGGTCATTGCTTCGGTCTGTTCAATAATAAGATGTCCACCCGACTTCAGATCAACTTTCCTGCCCAGCGCACGGTCTATTTCGTCATCGATTGCATAAAGATCGAAGATGGGCCGTTTACCTTCATACAGTTCGATAACCGGCGCAAAATCAGGCATAAAATCACGGGCAAAATTCTGAAGATTATCGAGGCATTCTCTGGAATCAACTCGTACTCGCTCTATCTGCCGCTTGGTCAGATCACGGATAACCCGTACCGCGAGCGGCAGATCCGCATGAACCAGTTCCCCTCCGCCAGCCTTCTGGCCTGACTCCTGAATCAGGCCCCACAGCTTCACCAGAAATTCCATGTCAGCCTGCAGTGCATCAACAGCCATTCCTTCAGCAGCCGTGCGAACTATAAATCCATGTGTAGCAACTGACAGCGCGGCACCGACAGCAGACCGCAGGCGTTCGCGCTCAGTTTCATCTTCAATTCGCGAGGACACGCCTATACCCGGACGCTGCGGTGTCATAACCAGGTAACGGGAAGGTATGGTAATAGCGGTACTAAGGCGTGCACCCTTATCACCTAAAGGCTCCTTGACCACCTGAACCAGCAATTCATCCCCATCACCCAGTAATTTGCGTATATCCGCTTGCCGAGGTTGCCCATTAATCCCATCACCCTCGGTATCATCACTGCCGTTAGTACTACGAATGTCCGATGCATGCAGAAAGGCAGTCCGTTGCAAACCCACATTTACAAAAGCAGCCTGCATACCCGGTAATACACGTGATACACGACCCTTATAGATGTTACCCAGCAAACCGCTGTTGGAAACCCGCTCAACCAGTAATTCCTGCAACACACCGTCATCAAGCACCGCAGCCCGAACCTCACGAGGGGTTACATTTATCAGGATTTCCTCTTTCATCCGGGCTCCAGTCCCAAGCGACAACCGAACAGCGCAAGCAATTCAGCGGTTTCATACAGAGGCAGCCCCACAATACCGGTGTAGCTGCCCTTTAACTCTTGCACAAATAACGCACCAAGTCCCTGCACTGCGTAGGCTCCTGCTTTATCGCATGGCTCTCCGGTGGCCCAGTATGCTGCAGCCTCATCGGGACGAATATTACGGAAACTAACTTCGGTGATACTGGTACGGTCCTCGACCCGCAACCCATCTGTCACAGCTACTGCACTCAATACAAGGTGAGTCCGACCAGACAACTGTTCCAGCATCCGGATAGCATCGGCCTTGTGCTGCGGCTTTCCCAGAATGCACTTACCTACCACCACTGTGGTATCTGCTCCAAGTACCACCAGCCCAGGCTCTAATCCAACTGTCATCGCCTGCGCATAACCCGCCTGCGCCTTGCCTACCGCCATACGGCGAACATAGTCTTGTGGTGCTTCCTCTGGCGCAACCCCTTCATCTATATCGGCGGGGGCTACAGTAAATGAGACTCCAAGCTGGGCCAACAATTCCCGGCGCCGCGGAGACGCGGAGGCAAGTATGAGGGCCGGGGTGTGTGAAGGTCCCTGTGCCATCAGTCGCGGTGATAGGGATGCCCCTGGACAAGGGTCCAGGCCCGGTAAATCTGCTCGGCAAGGACCACACGCACCAGAGCATGTGGCAGTGTCAGCGGAGATAATGACCAGAGTTGATCAGCCCTTTGTTTGCAGCTATCTGCCAGCCCATCGGCACCACCGATCATGAATACGATATTTGGATTATTTGCCATCCAGCTTTCCAGCTGTACTGCCAAATCTTTAGAGCTCCAGTTTTTACCACGTTCATCAAGTGCAATGACGTAAGCCGAATCCTGCAAAGCCCTAAGCATGTGCTCGCCCTCTTTCTGCCGGAGCTTCGCCGGTGTGGCCCCGGACATACGTGGTGCTGCAGGCAGTTCCCGAAACTGCAATGCTATATGGCGTGGCAGGCGCTTGGTATAGGTTTGGACACCCTGATTTACCCAGGCGGGCATGCGGGTTCCGACAGCCAGTACAGTTAGACGCATAGCAGGCTATGTAAAGTGCGTTACCGCTTAGCTACCGGTAGTGTTCGAGGCCACGTCATTGCCAACTGCCCACAAATCTTCCAGTTTGTAAAACTCCCGGGTCCGCGGCTGCATGACATGGACAACAACATCACACAGATCGACAAGCACCCATTCGCCCACCTCCTGTCCTTCTACCCCCAGTGGCGCCAACCCTGCCTGCTTGGCAGATTCAACCACGGCTTGCGCCAGTGAGCGCACATGGCGGTCGGATGTGCCGCTCGCAATAAGCAAATAATCTGTTACTGAAGTCAGCCCGCGGACATCCAGAACTCGCAAATCACGCGCCTTCATATCTTCCAGCGAGTTTTGCGCCAGTATCAGTAACTCATCAGTTTGCATGTACACCCTGCTCCTGTTGCTGCTTAGCCAGCGTTGTCCGCATAACACCCGGTGGCACGAATAATTTCCAAAACACTATCCGGAAGAAGATAGCGAGCCTCTCGACCACCGGCAATCGCCGCACGAATTGCAGACGACGATATCTCCAGCTGAGTCACTTCCTGTATATAAATACGACCTGCGGGCTGGCTATGTATATCAGCCACGTCCCGGGTTTCACACTTGCTGAGCAGCAAACTTAGTGGTTCTTCTGCAACCGCTGCCCAACCGGGCCGCTGCGCGACAACCAGGTGCGTCAAACTGAGGATATCCTGCCAGCGATGCCAACTGCTTAAGCCCAGAAATGCATCCATTCCAAGAATCATACACAGACTACGCTCACTTGACTCAGCACGTAATTCTTCCAGGGTTTCAACCGACCACGATGGCCCCTCCCGGCGCAACTCCCGGTCATCCACGCTGCACCACGGCAGATCTTTTATGGCGGCCTCAAGCATCTGTAATCGCCTGCTACCGCTGGCCAGATGCGGCGGGCGGTGCGGCGGGTTTGATGACGGAATCAGCCGCAATTCACTGAACTGCAACAGCTCATGCAATTCTACTGCCGTGCGCAGATGGCCGTAATGCACCGGATCAAATGCGCCCCCCATCATTGCCAGAGGCGCCATATCTGTCATCACGCCTCGTATCCCGCCAACGCAGTCCGCCCAGGCTGCGCTATTAACAACACCAGTTCCAGTAATGCGTTCCAGGGCTGTCCAAGTCGGGCCCCCTTAACAATACGGTCGGCCACACCAGCACTGGTAGCAAGACGCCGAACACTCGCTTCATTATGATTTTTGAGTGCACGCGCAAGTAGCGGTTGCCGGGCTCGCCAGATTCGTGCCTCCGTCATGGCGCGTCCGATGGGCACGCCCTGATCAATACGGGTCCACACAGAGATCAGCACGTTAGCCTCACGTACCAGTGCCCACAGTGTCAACGCAGGCGCAACACCCTCGCTGCGTAAGCCATAGAGAATTCGCACCGCACGACTAATATCCTGGCTAACAGCAGCATCAGCCAACTGATACACATCGAAACGTGCACCATCAGCCACGCTCTGCCGAACAACCTCAGCTGTGACGCGTTGCCCGTCAGCCAGTAATGCAAGTTTGCTAATTTCCTGTTGGGCCGCCAGCAAATTGCCTTCAACCCTGTCCGCCAGAATTTCCAGCGCGTCATTGTCACAGACCAGCCCCTCCGCCTGCATGCGCTGGGCTATCCACCCCGGCAGCTGCTCTGGCGGAAGTGAGCGTATACCCACCCAGACGGCATCCCGCTCCAGTGTTTGCGCCCATTTTGTACTACTCGTACGTTTATCCAGCTGCGGGGAGCTGATGATAAAAAGTGTATCCGGGGGCGTATCACGAACCAGCTCGATGATCGCTGCACCACCTTCGCGGCCTGGCTTACCTGTAGACAGGCGTATTTCCACTATTTTGCGGCTGGCAAACAATGACATGTTATTCAACCCTGCCCGCAGCGCAGCCCAGTCGAAGCGCGCATCCGCCGTATGAGATTCACGCTCATCGTAACCCTGCTCACGTGCGGCGGCACGGATGGTAGCAATGGTTTCGCCGACGAGCAGCGGTTCATCACCCGTGACGAAATAGATGGGCGCTAACCCCTTGGCTACCTGCGATGAGATCTTATCGGCAGTCAGTTTCACGCTGTACGCTACACTCCGGATACTTAATCATGTACTTGCGGCCTGCCAAATCAGTCATTGAAAGCCGCCCAGTGAATGCACTCTTCTTCTAATAACACGGGAACACCATCCCTCACCGGATAAACCAGATCACCATCTGTGGTAACCAGTGCCCCTGCTAAAGACTCAAAGATCTCCGCACCACCATGATTACGTACTTTTCCGCTCGCAATAGCCTTATTTACACGATCGAGAACTTCACTTCGAAGTTCCTGCAGCGGGCGACGGGTTATCGGGCAACACAATATTTCGAGCAGCCTGGGGTCAATCTGACTCATTGAGATCCTGTAGGATTAAAACAGCAACGTTGCATGGGATCCCATTCTACACGAGCAATAGACACGGAGGCGGGTCAGAATGGTGTCTGCGCCAGTGATTAAGCTAGTCATCAACTGAATCGGCAGATGTATCAGTGCATGATTGGGGTGGATCGCCGCCCCACCAGCTGAATGTTTCCGGGACCGGATCATAACCATGTCGGGCAAACGGCTGACACCGAGCAATCCGCCTTAGTGTCAGCCAACTACCCCGCACCGAACCGTAGCGCTCAAGCGCTTCATCAGCGTAAGCAGAACAGGTAGGCTGGAAGCGGCATGTCGGTGCCGTAAACGGCGACAGATAACGCCGGTAAATCTTTATCAGCCAGCGCACCGGGTCGCGTGCTCCTGAATAGCATTTATCATGGCATGCAAACCATTGCTACGGGTGGGACTCAGATGCTCATGTAATCCTATGGCATCAATAAAATCAGGCTGGGTCTGCAAAATCTCTGCGGGCCGACGACCACTGTACACCCGCATCAGCACGGCAATCAGCCCGGATACAATAGCCGAATCACTGATCGCCTGAAAATCCAACTTGTCCTCATTTGGCATTGCCTTAAGCCAAACCTGTGACTGACAGCCATGCAGCCGATAGTCTTCACTCTTCCACTGGGCAGGGAACTCCGGCAGTTTGCGGCCAAGGTCAATCAGGTACTGGTATCGATCAAGCCAGTTATCAAATAACTGAAACTCATCAATAAGGTCTGCCTGAGCCTGTTGTATATCAGTCACTGTAATATCAACCTAAAAGCTAGCTGCCTAGACGACGCCATCGCGGGCCATCCGGACCATCTTCAATCACGATACCCATTTCCGTAAGCTGATCGCGGATACGGTCTGCTTCAGCAAAATCGCGTGCCACGCGCGCCTCGGTACGCTTAACGAGCAGAGCATCCAGTTCCGCAGCGCCCATTTCACCATCCGTGCCGCCCTGCTCAAACCATGCCACCGGATCATTTCCCAGTAGCCCGATTATTTCCGCGCTGGCGCGCAACTGCCGCGCCAATGCCAAAGCTTCTGGTGTATCGCCAAGACGATTAATTTCACGCGCAAGGTCAAATAATGCTGCCAGGGCTCGTGGCGTATTAATGTCATCTTCCAGCGCGGCCACAAAATCATCTGCAGGCACTACATTTTCAATATCATCCAGTAAATCACTGAAATTACGCAGCGTGTTGTACAAACGGTCCAGTTTGCGCCGTGCTTCCACCAGGACATCAGCCGACCAGTCGAGAGGCTGGCGATAATGAGCGCTTAGTAATGCAAGCCGGACAACCTCTCCCGGTGCCTCTGCCAGCAGATCCCGCACCAGCACAACATTGCCAAGTGATTTGGACATCTTGGCGTGAGCAACGTTCACAAATCCATTGTGCAGCCAATAGCGGCTAAACAGGGAACCGCCATGTGCACAGGTACTTTGGGCGATTTCATTTTCATGATGCGGAAAAATCAGATCATTACCGCCACCATGAATATCGATCGTGGTACCGAGGTGGGTTGCCGCCATTGCAGAACACTCAATGTGCCAACCCGGACGGCCACGCCCCCAGGGACTATCCCAACCCGGTTGCTCAGGCGATGACGGTTTCCAGAGGATAAAATCCCCGGCATCTTCTTTATAGGGTGCAACTTCTATGCGTGCGCCATCGATTAACTGGCGCTGATCACGCCTTGATAGCCGGCCGTAATCGCTGTAGGAATTCACTCTGAACAGCACATGCCCCTCTGCCTCATAAGCGTGACCACCCTCAACCAGCACCTGAATCATAGCGATCATCTCGGCCAGGTGATGAGTTGCATAGGGCTCTATATCGGGGGGCAAGACACCGAGTGCATCCATATCGGCATGATAAGCAGCCACATGACGCGCAGCGATTGCGGCTATAGATTCACCGGAAGCCTGGGCGGCTGCATTTATCTTGTCATCGATATCGGTAATATTTCGAACATATGTGATGTCATAGCGCGTGCGCAGAAAGCGCACCAGGACATCGAAGACTACGGCCGGTCGGGCATTACCTATATGCGGCGGATTATAAACAGTCGGGCCGCAGACATAAACCGACACCTGCCCGGCATGGGCCGGGATAAATTCTTCCTTGCTGCGTGACAGGGTATTGTAGAGGAACAGACTCATAGCTAACTTCTGGGCGAACAGCCCGCTATAATAGCAAGTTTGGCGCGGAGCCCAATATGCCTTTTAACTGGGCAGGGCTCAGTAACCCCTATGCGGAGCAGCACCACAGTGGACCCCAGCAAAATTTTTGGACCGCGCAAAACGGTTGAGCAGGTAGAGGAAGGCACCGATCTGGCACCCAAGTTTGATGCCCAAGGCCTTATTCCGGCAGTTACGACTGATTTCGATTCAGGCGAATTACTCATGCACGGCTATATGAATGCCGAAGCACTCGCACTGACTATCACCACAGGAGAAGCCCACTATTTCAGCCGCAGTCGCCAGGCCATTTGGCACAAGGGCGCGACCAGTGGCCTGACACAGAAAATTCGTGAACTGAAGATTGATGATGATCAGGACTGTGTCTGGCTGCGCGTCGATGTAGCGGGTGGCGCCAGTTGCCACGTCGGCTATCGTTCATGTTTTTATCGCACGGTGCCCTCAGGTGCTGGTGTTTCTGGCGACAGCCCACTGACACTGGAATTTACGGAACATGAAAAAGTGTTTGATCCGGAAGTCGTTTATCCGGGCGTCGAGAATCCCACCAAGCTTTAGCTGAGTATTAAACGCATAATATCTACGCTTTTACTTGCGGCGACGCTGACTATGCAGTGTCCGGGTACGTGGCAACCGTGACCAAGCATAAAGAAACTCGGCACTACCTATAGCCATCATTGCGTAGGCACCAAGTTCAATCAACTCTTCGGTAATTACCTTCACCACACGCACGTAGTTATCGCCCATCATGTTTTGCCATAGTGGCCCATGACCCATTAGTTGCGCGTAGGGAACAAGCAGAATAAGGCCGCCTATAATCAGAGCCAACCCCGCCGATGGCCACGAACGGCGCCACCCCTGAACAAAACGGTCGCGATTACGCCCGACATAGACCAGCGCCACGGTCAGTATCAAAGCACACAGCACCTGCCAGAGATTATCGATTAAATAAAAATCCAGGAAAAAATCCAGCTCCCGAATCAGGCAGGCACCAAACATAGCCGCAATTGCTACCGCCATCGGACGACGTAAACGATCTCGTAATGCTATCCAGCAAAAAACGCCCGAACAGCCCAACAACAGCAAATTCTGCAGTAGCTCGACCGGTGAAAACTCGCTTGTAGGAACATTAATACCGGGAACCATCCGGTCAAACTGGAGACTGCCTGGCAGTATATACGCCAGCGCCAGCAACGAACTCGTGACCAGCATAACTACCAGCGCATATAATAAATATCGAATAAAAACTTTCTGCATATTTATCCGCTCTGATTACAGTAGCGATAACTGCTGAGCAACCTGGCGCACCAGATTTTCTGCCAGGGCGTCACGAATCGCATCCCGTTCGCGATTTTTTCCCAATACTGTCGTTGCATCGTAAGTATAGGCCTGAGTAAGGCCCAGTTCCTGCGCAGGCAACACTTCCTCAGACTCCACCCAGACCGAATAACTAATATTGTAAAAAACATTGTATTCAGCAGGTACATTGCGCCCCGAAACTGTCAATACATTCTGACCCGAATTATCTGTTTCGATGCGAATAGTGGCATTGGAGTGCACCGGCGAATCAACAACCTTTACACCACCCTGTTCAAGCTCTGAGCGGAGCTCGCGATAAAAAACAGAATAACGATCGGGTGTGTCTATATAGGTAGTCGCAAGACTTTCCGGGAACGCGCCGATACCCTGCATCCTGAAACCGCACCCCACCAGGCCGGTACTTACCAGCAATACCGTCAGAGTACCTATTCTAGATAACGACATTAACCAGTTTCCCCGGCACAACGATAACCTTACGTATATCCTTACCATCAATAAAACGCTGCACATTTTCGTCTGCCAACGCGGCATCCTGTGCTGCATCTTTGCTGATATCTGCCGGCACCTCTATGCGCGCCCGTAACTTACCGTTCACCTGCACAACCAGTGTAATACTGTCAGAAACCCGCGCAGCTTCATCAATTTCCGGCCAACGTGCATCAATAACTGCAGACGTGTGCCCCAGAACCTGCCAGAGTTTGTGACATATATGCGGGGTAATGGGTGCAAGCATAAGCACTATGCTTTCCAGCGCCTCCTGAATCAGCAGTCGGTCCGCATCGTCCTGCACGTTATAGCGCGTCACTGTGTTCACCATTTCCATGGTCGCAGCAATGGCGGTATTAAATGTATATCGCCGACCCACATCATCACTGACTTTTGCGATTGTATCGTGAATCTGTTTGCGTAGTTCTTTTTGCCGGGAGTTGAATTCAGCTGGGTTCGTATCAGGCAGCACACCGCTAGCAGCATGCTCCTGCGTCCTATCCCAAAGACGTCGTAAAAAGCGATAAGCACCCTTAACACCCTCATCCGACCACTCAAGAGTATGCTCCGGCGGGGCCGCGAACATCATAAACAGCCTTACGGTGTCAGCCCCATACTGGTTGATCAGCCCTTCGGGGTCGACAGTATTGCCAAGTGACTTGGACATTTTAGCGCCATCTTTCAGCACCATGCCCTGTGTGAGCAATCGTTTAAACGGCTCATCACTGCTCACCAGTCCTTCGTCACGTAACAGCTTGTGGAAGAAGCGCGCATAAAGCAGATGCAGAATCGCATGCTCGATACCCCCTATATAGAGGTCAACCGGCAACCAGTAATTGCTGCGCTCATCAAGCATGTTCTCGTTCGCATCGGGGCAACAAAAACGTGCGTAGTACCACGATGATTCCATGAATGTATCAAAAGTGTCCGTCTCCCGACGTGCTGGCCTCCCGGTGTCCGGATCTGTAACGTTAAGAAATTCCGGCATGCTGTTAAGCGGAGAACCCGCACCATCCAGAGTGACATCTTCTGGCAGTACAACAGGCAAGTCAGTGTCACTAACGGCCTTTTGTTCACCATCCTCGGTATCAATCACCGGGATGGGTGTACCCCAATAACGCTGTCGCGATATAAGCCAGTCATGCAACCGGTAATTAGTTTTGCGCTCTCCCTTACCCTGTGACTCCAGATCAGTCGCAATGGCGTCAAAACTTTCAGCCGAAGTCAGACCATCATACTTGCCGGAATTAAGCAGCACGCCTTTAGCTACAAAGGCTGCCTCACTCAGATCACATACTGCTTTGCTATCTTCCGGAGCCGGCTTTATTACCTGCCGGACAGGCAGACCGTAGGCATGGGCAAATTCATAGTCCCTCTGGTCATGTGCCGGCACCGCCATCACAGCACCCGTGCCATAGCTCATCAAGACAAAATTGGCGACCCAGACAGGCACTTCAGCGCCCGTAACGGGATGGATCGCATTGATGCCCAGCGCCATGCCCTTTTTTTCCATCGTTTCGACAACGGCTTCAGATACAGCATTTTTCTGGCATTCCTGAAGAAAGGCCTGCAGCTTCGGCTCGCTTTCGGCAGCAGCAAGTGCGAGCGGATGCTCTGCGGCAACTGCCATATAACTGACACCAAGCAGCGTGTCGGGACGGGTCGTGTAAATTCGCAGCTTGTCATCTGAATCCTGAATACCGAAATCCACTTCCAGACCTTCGGAACGCCCAATCCAGTTGCGCTGCATGATCTTGACCGACTCAGGCCAGTCCAGATCATCAAGTTGCTCCAGCAGTTCATCTGCATAATCAGTAATACGCAGGAACCATTGCGGAATTTCACGCCGCTCAACTACGGCGCCGGATCGCCAGCCCTTGCCATCAATCACCTGTTCATTGGCCAGCACTGTCTGGTCAACCGGATCCCAGTTAACGACCGCTGATTTTTTGTAGGCCAGACCCTTGTCCAGGAGACGCGTAAAGAACCACTGTTCCCAGCGATAGTAATCCTTGTCACAGGTAGCCAGTTCACGGCCCCAGTCATAGGCAAAACCCAGACTCTTTAACTGGGCGCGCATGTAGTCGATATTTTCGCGAGTCCACTGCGCCGGCGGTAATCCATGCTTAATGGCAGCGCCTTCGGCCGGCAGACCAAACGCATCCCAACCCATAGGCTGCATAACATTCTTGCCCTGCATACGCTGGTAACGGGATACAACGTCACCAATGGTGTAGTTACGAACATGTCCCATATGCAAACGACCACTGGGATACGGAAACATACTCAGACAATAGAATTTTTCCCTGTCTGAATCTTCGGACGCAGCAAAACTGCTGTTACTCTCCCAATAGCTTTGGGCGTCTGTTTCTATTTCAGTTGGGTTATAAGGCGCCGTACTCAAAAATGCGGCCTCCAGGTAGACGAATTGGCCGGGTAGGATACACCAGAGGAGTCGGTCGCCGCATGGCTGAAAAACCGGGATTGACGGGGTTCAGGCTGATTTTTTGCCATTGGCGAAGTACCGGAATAGCCCGGCTATAGCTGTAACAAGGAACAAACCGGCAATAATGGGCCAATTCCCCGTACGCACGAACGGGGTCGCGCCACCATATGGCTGCACAACGGCGTCAATTACTCCGGGTTCAAACTGGGGAATGCGCTCAGTTACCCGTCCTTGCGGGTCCACAATGGCTGTAATGCCCGTATTAGTTGCCCGCAATAAATAGCGGCCGGTTTCCAACGCCCGCATCTGCCCTATCTGCAAATGCTGATGGGGCGCTATGGAATCGCCAAACCAGGCATCGTTGCTCACATTCACCATTAATTGGGCCTTGGGGAAAAACTGTAATTGTTCAGCACCAAATGCGATTTCATAGCAAATAGTCGCGGCAACCGGCACACCTTTAACGAGTAGCAGCGGCTGATTATCCGCGCCCGCCATGATGCTTTCCGACGGCAGATTCATGATGCGCATAATTTTTTTGGCGAAATCCGGTAACGGAAAATATTCGCCAAAAGCCACAAGGTGGCGCTTAAAATACTTACCCTCTTCTGCACCCATTGCCCAAAGTGTGTTCTTGTATTCACCCAACTCAATATCGTAGGTCAAAATTCCGGCAAATAATTGCGTGTCCGTACTGACCATTTGTTCATTCAGGTTCATTAAAAACTCAGGCACTTCGTAGGGCAAAGCAGGGATTGCCGCCTCAGGCCAGACAATCAGATCATAATCACCCGCCCCGTTACTCAGTTTCTGGTAAAGGTCCAGGGTTGGTTGTAGCTGCTGCGGTGCCCATTTAAGCTCCTGCGGAACGGCTCCCTGCACCAGCATGACCTGCAACTCCGGCCCATTCTCCTGCGTCCATGCTATGGCCTGTAAATTCAGCAGCCCCATCAGGGCCAGTGCGCTCAGGGCAAATACAATGACGCGCGCAATATAGGCTGCCTGCACCAGACATACGACCGCGCCCGCGCACACGAGGGTTACCCAGGTCACTCCATAGACACCCATTAGCGGAGCAAGCGCCCCCAGGGGCGTCTCAACCTGGCTGTAGCCCACACTTAACCATGGAAATCCAGTAAACAACCAGCCGCGCAACCACTCCGTCAACGTCCAGACAGCGGGTATTACAATTAACCAGCGTGTTAACCCGCTGGCTGGCCCGATGCGCACTGTCAGATAACCGGTTAAAGCAGCATAACCAGCCAAAGCTGCTATCAGGCATGCCATCATAAATAATGCAATCGGCGGCCAGAGGCCGCCAAGAATATTCAGACTTATATATAACCAGTAAGTGCCAGCGGTGAATAACCCCAACCCATAGCAGTAACCGATCCAGCCCGCCTGACGCGGCGTCGTCCCCTCCCAGAGCAGAATCAAACATGCGAGTGATAAGGGTGCCAGCCAGATCAGGGCGAAAGGCTGAAATGACAACACCAGGCCCGAACCCGCAATAAATGCGGCCCATCGTTTCCGGGCCGGGCCGGAAAATATACGGGTCAAACTGAAGCTCACCCGGCCGGTTCCGAAATTATTTCCCGGGTTACTTCAAGGCGGTGAATACGCCGCCGGTCAGCCTGGATAACTTTGAAGCAAAAACCACCCAGACTGATACTTTCTCCACGCCGCGGGAGGCGACCAAAACCACGCATGACCAACCCCCCGACAGTTTCGTAATCCTCATCATCCAGCGACGATGAAAAATATTCATTGAACTCATCGATACGGGCCAATGCCATTACATTCCAGTGGTTGCCCTGCTCCTGAATCTGCTCCGCTTCCTGGGGATCATGCTCATCATCGATCTCGCCCACAATTTCTTCCAGCACATCCTCAATCGTTAACAAACCTGAGATGCCGCCATATTCATCGACGACTATTGCCATATGATTGCGACTACTGCGAAATTCCTGCAATAGTGTATCCAGACGCTTACTCTCAGGGATAAAAGTTGTCGGTCGCAAAAAACTGGTCAGATCAAGCTTTTCCCCCGGTGAATCCACGAAAAACTTCAGTACATCCTTTGCCAGCAGGATACCGACAACCTCATCACGATCTTCACCAATAACCGGAAAACGCGAGTGCCCGCATTCGACGATGGCGCGCAGGAGTTCGTCACTGGATGCATCACGTTCTAGCACTACCATCTGAGAACGCGGGATCATTACTTCACGCACCTGCATCTGGGAAACTTGCAGCACACCCCTGAGCATGCGCAGTTCCTGCTTCTCAAGAACCGAAGACCAGCGGTGCTCTAACAAGCTAATCAGATCATCCCGACTATCTGGCTCATTTTTTAGCAGCCGCTTGACCTTAAATATAAGGCTGTCGCTTTCTTCGGGACGGTTAGTTTCATCGTTCATTTCGATTTGCCTGTCGGAATCATGCCTGTTTCAGATCCTGATGGTCATCTATGTATGGGTCGGGGAAACCGAGCCTTTCCATTACCTGTTTTTCCAGCAATTCCATTTCACCCGCATCCTGCTCCGTCATGTGATCATAGCCAAGCAGATGCAGACTGCCGTGCACTGTCATATGTGCAAAATGAGCCTCTACAGATTTTGACTGTTCCCGGGCCTCTGCCAAAACCACGGCAGCACAAATAGCCAGATCCCCAAGCTCAACCTCGGCTATATCATCAAGCGGGTAATGGTCATTTTCTGCCGGGAACGCTAGCACGTTCGTCGGCTTCGCAACATGCCGGAAATTACTATTAAGTGTAGCACTCTCTGTTGCATCGACAATTCTTATAACTACACAACTGTTGTTGGCGAATGGTCGCTCAGCACAACTTAAAGCACAATTTACCCAACGCCCGAATGCTTCTGCATCCGGAACCCCGGGCGCATTGGCAGCGAACTGTATTGTAACCTTGACCTGATCAGCGGGGCTATTCACTTTGGTGCATCAGGCTCATCTGAGCTGCCGTCTCCGGAAATATTTTCATGGCTACTATAAGACTCAACAATTCTCTGCACCAACGGATGACGAACAACATCCCTTGCTGTAAATAAATCAAAGGCCACGCCTTCTACATTGCGCAATACTCTGGTCACATGACGCAAGCCGGACAACTGATTACTTGGAAGATCAATTTGGGTGATATCACCGGTAACTACGACACGTGACCCGTAGCCCATCCGGGTGAGGAACATTTTCATTTGTTTGACAGTCGTATTCTGAGCCTCATCGAGAATGATAAAGCTCTCATTGAGAGATCGGCCACGCATAAAAGCAAGTGGTGCAATTTCAATAATGTTTTTTTCGATCAGGCGCGCAACACGATCGAAACCCAGCATTTCATATAGAGCGTCATACATTGGCCGCAAGTAAGGGTCGACTTTCTGGGACAGGTCTCCAGGTAGAAAACCCAGCCGTTCGCCCGCTTCAACGGCCGGGCGAACCAGGATGATACGCCTGACGCGCTGCTCCTCCAAAGCCTCAACTGCGCTCGCTACCGCCAGAAAAGTTTTACCAGTACCAGCAGGGCCTATACCGAAACAAATCTCCTTCGTGCGCATGCTACTAATATAATTTTTCTGGTTCTGCCCACGCGGACGTATTCTTATTAATGGCGTAGACAAATAGCTATCAGCATCCACGTTATTATGCGGCAACTCGATAGTGGACGGATTTACATCTGCTTCACTCGCTGTTTCATCATTCATGGCTGCTTCCTGCAAAAACATATGGACACGACCGGAATTAATCTGTTCTTCGCCTGCAAGTGCATATAGCTCCTGCAGCACCCTGGTTCCGGCTACCGATGCCTGCCGCGAACCAACAACTCGAAAATGATTACCCCTGTTACTGATACGCACACCAAGGCGCTTTTCAATCTGCCTGAGATGCTCATCGAACTGACCGCAGAGATTGGCCAGTACACTATTGTTGGCGGGTTCCAGCAAAAACTCCAGGGTTTCTATTGAGGCGTTCAAGACCTGTATGCTTTCCGCCTTTGCTGTTCGATAATCAAATCAGCCATAGTGTTTCAGGCCGCCTCCGACTCAAGTTGCAGACGTCCACGCAATGAGTTTGGTAATGCTTCCGTCACCAGCACATCAACGAACTGACCAATTACATTGGGGTCAGCCTGAAAATTTACCCAACGGTTATTTTCGGTCTTGCCCGCCATCACGCTCTCATCTTTTACCGACGGCCGTTCAACCAGCACCCGTTGCACAGTGCCAACCATCAGTTCACTGATCGACCGGGCCTGAGAATTTATAGTTGCCTGCAGGCGCCCCAGCCGGAGCAGTTTCTCTTCCTGGGTCAGGTCATCGGGATACGAGGCAGCGGGTGTTCCAGGCCTCGGGCTGTAGACAAAACTGTAAGACTGATCAAAACCGACTTCCCGAACCAGGTCCATCGTAGCCTCAAAATCGCTGTCTGACTCACCGGGAAAGCCAACAATAATATCTGTCGATAAACAGATATCGGGACGCACTTCACGCAACCGCCTGATTTTCTGCCTGTATTCGAGTGCGGTGTAACCGCGCTTCATCAATGCAAGGATACGATCAGACCCACTTTGTACGGGCAAATGTAAATAGTTGGCCAGCTTGGGAACATCTGCAAAGGCCTGGATAAGACGATCATTGAACTCCAGCGGATGCGACGTTACGTAGCGGATTCTCTGAATCTCAGCTATAGCTGCTACGTAATGGATAAGTGTCGCGAGATCAGCCAGTTTACCGTCATGGGTGGCGCCACGATAACCATTCACGTTTTGCCCTAACAGCGTTATTTCGCTCACACCCTGGCGGGCCAGGCCAACAACTTCGGCGACCACATCGTCAAGCGGCCGGCTAATCTCTTCACCACGCGTGTAGGGAACAACACAGAAGCTGCAGTATTTGCTGCACCCTTCCATGACCGACACAAAAGCAGAAGCACCTTCTTTGCGCGGCGGCGGCAAGTTATCGAACTTCTCAATTGCGGGAAAGCTGACATCCACAACAGCTGTGCCCTTGGCACGCGCTTCATCGAGCATCGCAGGCAATCGATGCAATGTTTGTGGCCCAAAGACCAGATCCACATAGGGGGCACGGCGAGTGATAGCCTCACCTTCCTGGCTGGCGACACAACCGCCAACTCCGATAATGAGATTGGGGTTGGCCGCTTTCCAGTTTTTCCAGCGGCCTAGCTGGGAAAAAACCTTTTCCGCCGCTTTTTCACGCACGGAACAGGTATTCAGCAGGAGAACATCGGCCTTGGCAGGCTCATCCGTCAGTTCCAGACCATGGCTGTCCCTCAGCACGTCCACCATCCTGGAGGAATCGTACTCGTTCATCTGACACCCGAAGGTCTTTATATATAGCTTGCCTGGCATAGCCGGGAACCCGCGGCCCCCGCGCCTCGCTTGCGTGATTTGCCTGATTCCAGCCTAGCGTATGAAACCCATACTTTCCAGCTTAACCAGAATGCGTTGCGCAGCCAATTCCGGGGACAGTTCCTCGGTCTTGATCACAATCTCTGCATTCTCAGGCTCTTCATAAGGATCACTGATACCCGTGAATTCCTTGATGATGCCGGCGCGCGCCTTGGCGTAAAGGCCCTTGCGATCACGCTCTTCGCAGGTTTCCAGCGTTGTTGCGACATAAACCTCCACAAAGCCGCCACCTGCTTCACACATATCACGCACAATGCGGCGGGTTGCCGTATAGGGAGCAATCGGTGCACAAATGGCGATACCGCCGTGTTTAGTTATTTCACTGGCCACGTAGCCTATACGCTGAATATTGAGGTCACGATGTTCCTTGGAGAAACCCAGTTCACTCGACAGATGCTGACGCACATGGTCACCATCAAGCAAGGTAACATTACGGCCACCCGTTTCCAGCATTTTCACCATCAACGCATTAGCGATGGTGGACTTGCCTGACCCCGACAGCCCTGTAAAGAACACGGTAAAGCCCTGCTTATGCCGCGGTGGGTAAGACTTACGCAGTTCTGCCACCACATTTGGATAAGAGAACCAGTCAGGAATTTCCAGGCCTTCACCCAGGCGCCGGCGGAATTCCGTGCCGGAAATACTCAGCACCTTATCCTCATCATCCGCTTCATCGGCCAGAATGTACTGTGCTTTGTTCTCAGCGTAGACCATCATCTTAAATGGAACCATCGAAAGACCGATCTCTTCCTCATGCTGCTTGAAGAGTTCCTGTGCATCGTATGGACCGTAGAAAGGCTCGCCATTGGAATCGTTACCCGGCCCGGCATGGTCGCGACCAATGATCAAATGGGTACAGCCGTAATTCTTGCGAATGATGCCGTGCCAGACAGCTTCGCGCGGACCCGCCATGCGCATTGCCAGATTCAGCAAACTGAGTGAGGTGGTCTGCTCGGGATACTGTTCCAGCACTGCTTCGTAGCAACGCACACGCGTGTAGTGATCGACATCACCCGGTTTGGTCAAACCAACAACCGGGTGAATTAACAGATTGGCTTCTACTTCTTTAGCAGCACGGAAAGTCAGTTCCTGATGTGCGCGATGCAACGGATTACGGGTCTGGAACGCTACAACACGGCGCCAGCCCAGCTTCTCAAACCGGGCACGCATTTCAGCCGGGGTATCTCGCAATAATTTGAAATCATAGTGTGTCGGCGCCTCGACACCCTGAATCTTGCCACCGATATATACAGGACCAGCGATATTGTGCAGATAGTGCACAGCAGGATGCGCATCATCATCTTTACCGAATACAGCAGCCGCTTCCTTCGGCTTATCCGGTGTATAGATATCTGCGACATCAATAATCGCGATCAGAACCCCTTCAGGATCACGCAAGGCAATTTTTTCGCCTGCCTTGATACTGCCAGCAAAGTCTTCACTCACATCCAGCGTGACCGGTATTGGCCATAACACACCACTTGGAAGCCGCATGTCATTAACAACACCATCGTATTCGGCCTGAGTATGGAAACCCTCAAGCGGAGAAAACGCACCATTAAGAATCAAATCAATGTCACACAGTTGGCGATCGGTCAGATCCCAGGACTGATAGTCCAGTGCATCCTTTTTTGCCTGCGCTACATCTGATTTATCCAGATAAAGCTGTTTGAGTTCACCACCGTGTGGTTCTTTAAAAGCGCCCATAGGTACAATCCTGATATGTGATTTATTTTGGCCAACCACGCAGCGGCGCACCGTATAGCGATGCGCCGACGCATTAGTTGCAGTTGCAGTTTGGGCTGCCAGCGGTTGTCGCTGAAAGCCGGTATTTTCGGAGCGCGTAAGCTATCACGAGCGCCCCAAGCCACTGATACTTATTCGTTATATGGCAATTCTATCTGGAAATTCCGGCCACAATACTCGGCCATATATTTCCAGTATCGGTTTTCCGGGTGTCACGGCCCGGAGGGTCGCTGAGCTTAACGCAATCTGTCGCTTATGGGCGACGCATCAACCATAAGCTAGAACGGAATATCATCCTCATAATCAGGACCGCCTGACTGGGGTGCCCTTGGAGATGCTGATGGAGGTGCGGATTGCTGCTGTGCAGGAGCATCCATGCCAGCATTACCGCCGCGTGCCCCCAGCATCTGCATTTCCCGGGCTTCGATCTCGGTAGTCCAGCGGTCAGCACCGCTTTTATCCTGCCACTTGCGGGTTTTCAGCTTACCCTCTATATAAACCTGTGAGCCTTTGCGCAGGTATTCACCCGCCACTTCTGCCAGACGACGAAACATGACGATGTTGTGCCACTCGGTTTTCTCAATTTTTTCGCCGCTACTCTTATCTTTCCAGGATTCCGTCGTGGCAATACTGAAATTACACACACAGTCGCCGCTAGGCATGTACTTGGTTTCCGGATCCTTGCCCAGGTTTCCTACGAGTATGACCTTGTTGACTCCGCGTGCCATGCTGATCCCCTATCCTTTTGTTTAAGTATATGTTTTATAATGTGTTTTTAAGAAGCCTCACGCTATATGGTGAGGGCCACCTATTGTATGCAATGACGTGGCAAAACACACGCATATATATAGGCAGATTTGCCTGAAACAGGTAGCCACCTGTCGATATTCTCAGCTCCGGCAAAAGCAGTGGACAATCTCCCATCACCTGTCACTCCATGCAGGAACACCTCAACCGTACCCCCGGCAACAAAACAGGTTATATTTATCTGTTCCCTCAGCGCCGTGAAGTCGTCATGAAATACATCAGTATCCGGGGTGCCCGGACTCACAACCTGCAGAACATAGATCTGGATTTACCCCGGGATCAGCTTATTGTGATCACCGGTCTGTCCGGCTCAGGGAAATCATCACTGGCATTTGACACAATTTATGCAGAGGGTCAGCGACGCTACGTTGAATCACTGTCGACCTACGCCCGGCAATTTCTGTCGATGATGGAAAAACCGGATGTGGACCACATTGAGGGGCTGTCCCCGGCCATCTCCATCGAACAAAAATCCACGTCGCACAATCCACGTTCGACCGTCGGCACCGTTACCGAAATATATGACTACCTGCGATTGCTCTATGCCCGTGCCGGTCGACCACGCTGCCCCACTCACAGCAATGATCTGCAAGCTCAAACCGTTAGCCAGATGGTTGACCAGGTACTTGCACTGGAGCAAGGCTCGAAGCTGCTGCTACTTGCACCAGTAATTCAGGAGCGTAAGGGTGAACACGTGCAGTTACTGGCAGACCTCCGGGCGCAGGGCTTTGTCCGGGCACGCATCAATGGCGAGGTCTACGAACTGGATGACCCACCGAAACTGGATCTGCGCCGCAAACACAGCATCGATGTTGTGGTGGACCGCTTTAAAGTCCGCGATGATCTGCGCCTGAGATTATCTGAGTCATTTGAAACCACACTGAAGCTCGCAGAGGGTGTTGCACGTATTGCATGGATGGATGAACCTGACCATGACGAGCTGGTTTTCTCTGACAAGTTCGCCTGCCCGGAATGTGGCTATGCACTGGCAGAACTTGAACCACGATTGTTCTCTTTCAATAACCCCGTGGGTGCGTGCCCGGACTGTGATGGTCTCGGCGTGCGACAGTTCTTCGACCCGGGTCGGGTTGTACGAAATACGACGATCAGTCTGGCTGGCGGTGCGATCCGCGGCTGGGACCGGCGTAATTCTTATTACTCACAAGTCATCCAAAGCCTGGCCAATCATTTTGACTTTGATATCGAAGCACCCTACGAATCACTCAGCGAGGAAACACGTCAGGTTCTTTTATACGGATGCGAGGATGAAGTGGAGTTTGTCTATAAGTCCACTCGGGGCGCAAGTTTTAAACGCACCCATCCGTTCGAAGGCGTCATTCCAAATCTCGAGCGCCGTTACAAAGAAACAGACTCTGGCAACGTACGCGAAGAACTTGCCAAATACCTGAGTGTGCAACCCTGCCCCGAGTGTAAGGGCACTCGCCTGAACACGGCGGCGCGTAATGTATTTGTCGCTAAACGAGCCATACCCGAGATTACCGGGGAATCCATTGCCAATGCCCTGACATTTTTTGATGAGCTGGACTTAGGCGGTGCACGCGGTGAGATAGCATCCAAAATTGTTAAGGAGATTAGTGACCGGCTGCGTTTTCTGGCTGATGTAGGGCTTAATTATCTGACCCTGGATCGCAGCGCAGAAACCCTGTCCGGAGGGGAGGCCCAGCGCATAAGACTGGCCAGCCAGATTGGTTCCGGACTGGTAGGCGTCATGTACATCCTGGATGAACCATCGATAGGCCTGCATCAGCGTGACAATGCGCGTCTTTTAAATACGCTGATTCGGCTCCGCGACCTCGGCAACACCGTCATGGTAGTAGAACATGACGAAGAAGCCATTATGGCTGCCGATCACGTCGTCGACCTGGGGCCGGGTGCCGGTGTACATGGCGGGCAAATTGTCGCCGAAGGCACACCGGAACAAATACTGCATAATTCTGCATCGCTTACCGGCCAGTATCTTTCAGGCCGAAGACGCATCGAAGTACCCGCTGTGCGTACTCCAGCCGATAGCAAGAAACAGATCTGCATCAAAAATGCCAGTGGCAATAACCTGAAAAATATCGATGTCGACATACCCGTCGGCATCATGACCTGTATTACAGGTGTTTCCGGTTCAGGAAAATCGACACTGATCAATGACACGCTCTATAAAAAGGCTGCAGAGGTTATCAACAAAAGCAGTCATAGTCCGGCACCCTGTAAAGAGGTTACAGGCCTTGAGCACATAGACCGTATTATAGATATCAGTCAGTCGCCTATAGGCCGGACACCGCGGTCCAACCCGGCAACCTACGCAGGCCTGTTCACACCTGTACGTGAACTTTTTGCCGGCACCCAGGAAGCTCGCTCGCGTGGTTATAAAGCAGGCCGCTTTAGTTTTAACGTCAAGGGCGGGCGTTGCGAGTCCTGTCAAGGTGATGGCGTCATCCGGGTAGAAATGCATTTTCTACCCGACGTCTATGTGTCCTGTGACCTTTGTAAGGGCAAACGCTACAACCGGGAAACGCTGGAGATTAAATACAAAGGCCGCAATATTCATGAAGTACTCGACATGACTGTTGAGGATGCTCTGGAGATGTTCAGGAATATCCCCGTGGTGGCGCGCAAGTTGCAGACACTGCTGGATGTAGGGCTAAGTTACATACGACTGGGGCAAAGCGCGACCACCCTGTCCGGCGGTGAAGCGCAGCGTGTAAAACTTGCCAAGGAACTGTCAAAACGAGCCACCGGCAGCACGCTATACATACTTGATGAACCCACGACAGGGCTGCACTTTTACGATATAGAGCAGTTGCTCAATGTACTGCAAACACTCCGGGATCAGGGCAATACAGTTGTGGTAATTGAACACAATCTGGACGTCATCAAGACCGCCGACTGGATTATTGATCTTGGGCCGGAAGGCGGTGATGGCGGCGGCATGATTGTTGCGACCGGCACGCCTGAAGATGTCGCCGCTAACCCTGCTTCATTCACCGGGCAATATCTTGCGCCCCTGCTGAAGCGTACAGCACCAAAACAGGCCAGCGGAACTACCTGACCAACTCTCGCCGAACCCGCACTGTTGCACGAACTGAATCTCGCCTGACCCATGCAGGGCGAAATTACCACGGTGCCTGACCCCCGCTTACGCTAGCCGCTGAATTTAACCTTAAGAAATAAAGAGTCAGACACCAGATTCGTTATGCTGAAGCTGCACATTCCATGCGCAGCTGTCCAACCCCAAACATTTCCAGTCGATAGTTGGAGCGTCTTTGGTCCGGGGGTATTGCACTCCACGATGGCTCCCTGCGGTCTTCAATGAGGCTGTCTTTTCAGGCGGCAGCATGGAGGCTGAAAAGACCTTTAGCCGAATTAATGCCGGGTAAAGCGCAGCTATTCCCGGCCGCTTAACTCGCTGCGAGCTATACCTCCGGACCAAAGACGCGTAGCCCACAGCACCAAAAAGTTTAATTCCAACACCAAAAATGCGATCAGTTTTTAATGCTCTCAGCACAGGTAATACAAAGTCTGACCGCTGGATCAAATTCAAGCCGTTTGGGATTAATAGTTTCACCACATTCCTGACATTCACCGTATTCACCACGCTCTAACCGGTGTAAAGCAGATTCCACACCCCGCAGGGTTGCAGCCCGACGGCGGTTCATCGCCTGTGACATGGCCTGTGCCTGCAGTGCATCCATGCGCGACAACCGGCCCATCCTGGTTTGGTCCAGTTCAACCGTTTGAGCAGCCGCCTCTCCCGCCGCATCCATATTCTGCAACTCGGCACGCAATGCTATTAACAAGCGCTTAAAGTGCTCAGGATCGACGGGTTGTTCACTCATGGATATACGTCTGGTTGGGTAGCCTCAGGCGAGCGGCTGTATCCCGACCGCCTGCCTGACTCGCGCATTTAGTGCCATCGAATGCTCACGTGCACGAGCAGCGCCCTGTTGCAGGACCGACTCGATATGTGCCGGATCTGCAATCAATCGCTCGTATTCCCCACGCGGCCCGGCAAGGTGCGCATCAAGATATTCAAATAATTCCTGTTTGGCATCACCCCAGCCCAGACCATCGACTAACTTTTGCCGATAAACAGCCACTTCTTCCGCTGTCGCAAATGCCTTGTAGATATCAAATAACGTGCAGTCATCCGGGTCTTTAGGCTCTCCGGGTTCCAGCAAATTGGTTTTTATTTTCATGATCAGTTTGCGCAGTTTCTTCGGCGGCACAAACAACGGGATCGTGTTGTTATAGCTTTTGCTCATCTTGCGGCCGTCAAGACCAGCCAAAACGGCTGCATGTTCATCCACCACAGCTTCAGGCAGTACGAAAGTTTCTCCATAAATGTGATTAAAACGCTGGGCTATATCACGTGCCATTTCCACGTGCTGAATCTGATCTTTACCCACCGGAACATTCTCTGCACTGAACATCAGAATATCCGCAGCCATCAGCACCGGATAGCTGAACAACGCCATACTTACACCCTTGTCAGGGTCTCGCGAGCCGCTTTCTTCATTGCTCTGCACCGTGGCCTTATAGGCATGTGCGCGATTCATGAGCCCT
>PVMK01119643.1_pt1 | contig 37359 bp, 35 predicted proteins | sample 1853481 | NCBI WGS metagenome assembly PVMK01 (sample SAMN08533507, study PRJNA380276) | Marine sediment metagenome, whole genome shotgun sequencing project.
TGCCGTTGCCAGTTATCTCGGTACTGGAGCCGGTGCCGTTGCCGGTTATCTGAGTACTGGAGCCGGTTCCGTTGCCGGTTATCTCGGTACTGGAGCCGGTGCCGTTGCCGGTTATCTCAACACCATAACTTTGCGTGCTCAATGCGACTTCCGTCAGCATCAAACTTGCATAAGATCCGCTTAGCGTAGAAACACCTGAAAATACGCTGTCGCCGATAATCCAGGATACCGCTACGTTGTTGTCATTTACGACAACCTGAAGAGAGCCGGCTGGATCAATGTTGACCGCCTGGACATTTCCAGCGCAAGCCAATGTCGCCAACGTGCAGGCGAGTAGCCCACGCCGAATCCCTGTGCCCGACTTTTCAATTCCAGTGCCTGATTTCTCGATCCCCGTACCGGACTTTTCAATTCCAGTGCCAGATTTCTCGATACCAGTTCCAGACTTCTCGATCCCTGTGCCGTCCTTTTCAATTGTCCAACGAGACATATTCTTTCTCCTCTTTCTTCAAGTTCAAGCCGCATGCAGATTTTTCATTCCTTCTGCATTTGGCCAGGCTGCTAAACTACACCTGAGAAAGGTTGAGTAAGTAATCCCCTTCTACTCTTCCTCCTCTACAGGTTCGTGGTCACCCCATTGATACCAACCGATACCAACAGTCATTTGACCAGGATGTTTTGCCGTTTCCTCGAATTTCTCGAGTAGCGACTCCCCTTCTTTAATCTGTTTTTCCAGGAGGCCTCTGGCTTCTCCTCGAAATTCCTTATATCTGTCCGGATCTAACCTGTATGTCCACCGACCTTGTTGTGGAACGCGAAACTCCCGATCTGGGTTCATGTTGTGAATTACAGCGCCAAGGACTCTTGATGCTTCCAATAAACCAATTTCAGTGTGCTTTACTCGGTCATCGGATAGAGGGAGGTAGGTTATTGAAACCAACTCAACTGTATCAATATCTCCTCTATTGACTCTGATACTTCCCCATGCAAGCAGCCTGTCCATAACAGTCTTGACGGTGATATTTCGACCAACCGCTTTTAGGACTAGTCCTTGGAATGTCTTTCCACGTCCAGAAATTGGAAGTGCAGCTGGTTTACCGGTAACTGAATCTTTGAAAAACGGATCAGTCGACCAATAAGCCAAGAGAGCATTTTCGGGATTTACATTTTGGTTCTGAATTGTGCTGTCAAGATTTTGATCAAGCACTGAAGATACCACTCTGGTATCAAGCCCAGTCATCAGAGCTATAGCACTTTTAGTTGGTTTCGAGCCTTCGCGAAGCAGCTTACTCTGTGCTTCTTCAACGTAAATTGCTTTGAGAACATCGTAGAGAGCGGGCAGGGACACCGAGCCAATCACAAGTCGCACAACCTTGCGAAAAACACGGCTTAGAAAATGCGTAATAGACTTCGCATCGGTCTGTTGATTTATGTTATTTTGCATTGCGACGGCAGGCATTATTCAGTCTCCTGAAAATTCCTCTGAGCTGTCTATGAAGTCCATCTCGTGAAATCTTGTTCGTGCCCTCGAACAAGGGTTTGTGCAGAATTTCGGCACACTACTTATAGGATAGTCTCTTTTTCAATGGCTTGCCACGTTTATTTAAGCTTTCACACATCATTGAAAAATCGAGTGCCGGTCACACAAAATCACGCAAGGCCCTGTCTTAATTTTCATCCGGAGTCCACAATCCTTGTGGACCCCGGCTGGATAAACGCCCTTCGACGTTTCGGAACTTCCTTGCTCCCTTGGTGAATGTCCTATTCACCCCTTGTTTTCTGGTAGTGAAACTGGAACAAATTCCTTTTATACCAGTTTGATTTCCTTATCAAATCTCAAAGACTTCCGTGTCTCTGATAGCTAATTTTTTCCTCAGTGAACTGTTGGCTTCATGCCGTTAAATGGGGCATAGCCCACATTGCCGTTACATTCCGATTTGCTTCCCTGGGTAGCGGACTCCTGGTGTGCGCAATTTGCCATTATGATATTCAATGGCTGACAACGTTCGGCCTCCCTGGCCGTTATTCCAGTTCCTTCTTTTTCGACAAAGCCCACTGCCTCCGAAACGTCCTTTTCAGAGATAGAGACCAGTCGAGCCTTCTTACCCAATTGTTGTTTACTCCACTCAAGAACCTGATTTTTGTCTTGAGCCGCGAGCATCAAAGTGCCATTTAGATGGTGGAGTATATAAATCATGTTGTGCAATTTAGTTCATTTAGCCAAAAATGTCAATAGCCAAAAAGGTATTTAGACAAAATAATAAATAGACACTTGCGTCTATAGACAAATGTGGCTATACTGTATCTCAACAAGGTTGGAAAAGGCACGGATAGCCTGCTCCAAAGCAGAAGGAACTGCACCCTTGTGATGCATGGATGCACTTTGCGGGTGGCGAGACGTCCGCAGACCGGTCAGAAACAACATGGATGATGTTTCTGGCCGTTTTTTTATGCGCGAAAGGAAATCGGGAAAGCGCTGCTATTTTCTGCAGCGCCAGGTAAGCCGTAACTACCAGATTAAAATTCAGCTTTGCCAGGAACGCGCGGGTAGGGGATGACGTCCCGGATATTCGACATTCCAGTGATGTAGTTCACCAGGCGCTCGAATCCAAGGCCAAACCCGGCATGTGGCACGGTGCCGTAGCGGCGCAAATCCAGGTACCACTCATAGTGCTCTTTATCCAGGCCCAATTCGCGTATCCGGCGTTCCAGCACGTCCAGGCGTTCTTCGCGTTGTGCGCCGCCTATGATTTCTCCGATTCCCGGGGCCAGTACATCCAGGGCTGCCACGGTCCGCTCGTCTTCACTCAGGCGCATATAAAAAGCTTTGATCTCGGTGGGATAGTTCATCACCACCACTGGAGCATTGAAGTGGTTCTCGGTCAGGTATCTTTCATGCTCGGTTTGCAAGTCAAGCCCCCATTCAGCCGGAAACTCGAATTTCACATCCGCGCTTTTCAGGATTTCGATGGCTTCCTCATAGTCAAGGCGTACGAAGGCCGTGTTGACGAATGATTCCAGTCGTGAAATGGCCTGCGGCTCGATTTGTTTTTCAAAGAAAGCCATGTCATCCGGGCACTCCTTCAGCACCGCAGCAAATATATATTTGAGGAACTCCTCTGCAACGTCCGCCAGGTCGCTCAGGTCAGCGAATGCAATTTCCGGTTCCACCATCCAGAATTCAGCAAGGTGGCGTGAGGTGTTTGAGTTCTCGGCCCTGAAGGTCGGGCCAAAGGAATAGACATTGCTTAATGCGAGACAATAACCCTCAAGGTTTAGTTGGCCGGACACTGTGAGGAATGCTTCTTTTCCAAAGAAGTCCCGATTGAAATCGACTGCTCCGTTTTCTGTTCGTGGCAGGTTGGCCAGATCCAGGGTGCTCACCCGGAACATATCGCCGGCGCCTTCTGCGTTTGAAGACGTAATGATGGGTGTGTTGATCCAATAGTAGCCGCGCTCGTGAAAATAGCGATGGATCGCCTGGGCTGCCACATGTCTCACCCGCGTAATGGCGCCGAAAGTATTGGTCCGTGGCCGCAAGTGCGCCACTTCACGCAGGAATTCAAAGGTATGGCGTTTGGGCTGTATCGGGTAGGTTTCGGGGTCTTCAACCCATCCGATAACCTTGATGGATGATCCCTGAATTTCAAATTGCTGCCCGCGGCCCCCTGACTCGACCAGCGTTCCCGTACATTCCACAGCACAGCCTGAGGTTAGCTTTTGAACCTCGCTTGAATAATTTTGCAGTTCCCCCGGAGCCACGATCTGGATGGCGTCAAAACTTGAGCCATCGTTTACATTTACAAAGGAGAAACCAGCCTTGGAATCGCGGCGGGTTCGCACCCAGCCCTTGATGGTGATTTCTGCGCCGATGGCCGGTTTGCCCGCCAGGGCGTCTTTTATTTTGATGAATGGCATAATATGTAATTGATCTTGGGTCAGGAGACCCCAGATAATAATGCACCTTACGCGGAACCAAAACCCCGCAGGGCAATCAATTGTTCATTTGGGCATGTGTTAACAGGCCCTAAAGGAAAAATATTTGAACCATGGCGATTAGTTTGACCCATTCCGCCGCCGAGCGGATACGAAGCTTTATAGACAAAGACGGGGGCCTGGGCCTGCGGCTGGGCGTGAAGAAGACCGGTTGCTCAGGTTGGGCCTACACGGTTGAACTGGCGGACGATATTCGTGCAGATGACATCGTGTTCGAGCAGGATAATGTCAAGATCGTAATAAGCAACGATAGCCTGTCTTTTCTGGACGGATCCGTTATCGACTTTGCCGCTGAAGGGCTTGGTTCTTCGTTTCAGTTCAAAAATCCGAACGTGACCGATGAATGCGGTTGCGGAGAAAGTTTCACCATCGGCTAATCCTTGATATAATCCGTCGGCTTCGTCCCATGGAATTACCCTGGGACGGATATCCTTGCTTCACTTCACATCCAATCATGGTGAAGGAAGCTTTGGTGGTGCGGTTTTCGCACTGACAAATCCACAGGGAGTTAAAATGAGACATTACGAGATATGTTTTCTGGTTCATCCGGACCAGAGCGAGCAAGTTCCTGCCATGCTGGAACGCTACCGTGCCCTGATCGAGGGTAACAACGGTGCTATTCACCGCCTGGAAGATTGGGGCCGCCGACAACTGGCGTTTCCTATCGCCAAGCTGCACAAAGCCCACTACATCCTGATGAACATCGAGTGTGACGGCGCTACGTTGGCTGAACTCGAGGGAATATTCCGCTTCAACGATGCCGTTCTCCGGCACCTGTCAGTGAGCAGGCAGTCTGCGATTGTCGAACAATCACTGATGATGAAGGCGAAGGAAGAAAAAGACCGTTCGAGCCGCAGTTATGAAGAGCGTAAGTCAGCAGCGGCTAAAGAAAAAGCGGCAGCAGAAAAAGCGGCTGAGGAAAAAGCTGCGGATAAGGCTGATGCTCCGGTAGAGACGGCTGAAGAGCCAGTTGAAGAGACTGCCGAGGGTGCTGCAGAGAGTGCCGCAGAGCCGGAAATTGAATCCGCCCCCGCCGACAGCGTTGAGGCTGAAGAAGTCGCCGCGCCGATTGAGCTGGCTTCCGACGAATCAAGCAAGAAGGCCGCAGACGCAGACAGCGCTGGCGCCTGATCAGGAATAGGAGAAATATCATGGCACGTCAATTCAGACGCAGAAAATTCTGTCGCTTCACAGCAGAGGGAATTTCCGAGATCGACTACAAAGATATCAATATGCTCAAGCAGTACATCGGTGAATCAGGCAAGATCGTACCCAGCCGTATAACCGGTACCAAGGCGCGTTATCAGCGCCAGCTTGCAAAGGCTATAAAGCACGCGCGTTACCTGTCGCTCCTGCCTTATACCGATAACCATTGATCTGCTGATCGATCAGGAGAACGGAAATGGAACTGATACTACTTGAAAAAGTTCAAAAGCTGGGTGACCTGGGTGACAAGGTAAATGTCAAACCGGGTTATGGCCGAAACTACCTTGTCCCGAGTGGCAAGGCTGTGCCTGCAACGCCCGAAAACACCGCCCGATTTGAAGCACGCCGCGAGGAACTCGAGAAAGTTGCACTGCAAAAACTTTCTACTGCCGGTGAACGAGTAGCCGCGCTTGAAGGCTTCGAGATCATTCTGTCCGCAAATGCGAGTGAAGAGGGTAAACTTTACGGTTCGATCGGTCCACGTGAAATCTCGGATGCGGTAACCGCCCGGGGTGTTACGCTGGAGAAATCCGAAGTAATCATGGGTGAAGGCCCTATCCGCTATACTGGTGAGCATGAAGTTCTGGTTCACCTTCACGCAGATGTTGAAACCCAGATCAAGGTCACCGTAAACCCGGAATAAGGAATGCCAACCCCCAAATTAGCTACCGTCGAAAACCTGAAAGTTCCACCTCATTCGATTGAGGGCGAACAGGCGGTACTTGGGGGGTTGTTACTGTCACCTCGTGCATTTGACCAGGTGGCTGATGTCATCACCGAGGCGGACTTTTATCGTGAAGATCACCGCCTTATTTTCCGGGCTGTTCACGAGCTCAGCAACAAAGGAAAACCATGTGATGTTGTGACGATCACCGAGTGGTTCGAATCCCATGGGCTCGTCGATCAGGTCGACGGCGGTGGATATGTCAGCCAGCTCGCTTCCAGTACTCCCAGTGCAGCCAACGTCAAGGCTTACGCTGATATCGTTCGTGAGAAATCCATTCTGCGCCAACTGATTGATGTCGGGGCTGAGATAACCACCGCCGCATTTTCGTCTGATGGCCGCGACAGCCGCGATTTGTTGGAGGAAGCAGAGAGTAAGGTGTTTTCGATCGCGGACCAGGAAATGCGGACTGGTTCGGACTTTGTTTCCGTGCAGGACACCATCAAGGAAGCGATCGAAAAAATCCAGGAATTGCACGAGTTCGAAGGTGAAATCACCGGCACGCCCACCGGCTTCAAGGATTTCGATAAACTGACAGCGGGGCTGCAGGATTCGGATCTGATAATTATCGCCGGACGTCCAGCCATGGGCAAGACGACACTGGCAATGAACATTGTCGAGAACGCGGCTATCAAACACGATGTGCCAGTGGCAATTTTCAGCATGGAAATGTCCGCGCTTCAGCTGGTGATGAGGCTTTTCTCCTCATTGGGCCAGATTGACCAGACGCGCTTGCGCACGGGAAATCTTGATGAACTGGACTGGCCCAAATTGACTTCTGGTATGAACCTGCTGCACAAAAGCCACATCTTCATCGATGAAACACCCTCCCTGTCTCCTTCAGAAATACGTGCGCGCGCCAGGCGACTCAAGCGGGAACATAATATCGGCATGATCGTGGTCGATTACCTGCAGCTAATGGCAGTGCCGGGCAGCAAAGAGAACAGGGCCACGGAAATTGCAGAAATTTCACGTTCACTCAAGGCCATCGCAAAGGAATTACATCTGCCGGTGATAGCGCTTTCGCAGCTCAACCGCCAACTGGAACAGCGCCCGAACAAACGCCCCATCATGGCTGACCTGAGAGAGTCCGGTTCCATCGAGCAGGATGCCGACCTGATTGTCTTCATCTACCGTGACGAGGTTTATAACGAAGATACACCGGAAAAGGGCAAGGCCGAGATCATCATCGGTAAACACCGTAACGGCCCAACAGGCACGATAGCGCTGACCTTCCAGGGCCAATGGTTGCGTTTCGTTAATTACGCGCCAGAGTACGCCTATCCGCCAACCCACAATCAGGGCTGATATCGCCTATCCTTCTTCGGCGTCGGTAAGGTCATATTTGCGCAGATAACCGCGCAACTGGTGGTAGGTCATCCCGAGGAATTCAGCTGTTTTTTTCTGGTTGAACCGGCATTGTTTCAACGCAGCCTGCAGCAGTTCAATTTCAGCATTCTGGATGTGTTCCTTGAAGTCATAAGCTTGAGTGGGCGCAGTTTCCCTGGCGTTCAACTCGGAATTCTCTTGTATACCTCTTGGCCGCCACGGTGACTCAAACGGGTCGAAATTGATTCTCGAGATCGGTTTATCGCTGCCAAGCGACCTATAAACCGCGCGCTCCACCACGTTCTTGAGTTCGCGTACGTTACCAGGCCAGCCGTAATCCATCAGCAGGTCGCGAGCCGGCTCACTAAATCCTTCGAATAATTCAAGTCCCAGCTCACCAGACATCTTCACGGCGAAATGCGCCGCCAGCGGCAGGATGTCCTCGGTGCGTTCGCGCAGCGGGGGCAGGGTAATCACGTCAAATGCCAGGCGGTCCAACAGGTCGGCGCGGAATTTTCCCTGATCGGCCAGGCTCGGCAGGTCTTCGTTGGTGGCGCCGATGATTCGGACATCTGTGATGATGGTGTCGTTCCCGCCTACGCGTTCGAGTTCTCCGTATTCAATCACGCGCAGAACTTTTTCCTGCACGCGGTCAGAAGTGTTTGCCAGCTCATCGAGAAACAGGCTGCCCTCGTTGGCCAGTTCAAAGCGCCCGAGGCGTCGGCGCGTGGCGCCGGTGAACGAACCCGCTTCGTGGCCGAACAGCTCGGTCTCGAGCAGCGATTCGGCCAGGGCGGCGCAATTGAGCTTGACGAAAGGGCGGTCCCAGCGGGGCGACAGGTAGTGAATACGGGCAGCAACGAGTTCCTTGCCGGTGCCACGTTCTCCGATTACCAACACCGGCCGGTTGAGCTGGGCGACACGGGAAACTCGTTCCAGCACTTCGAGAAAAACTGGAGCTTCGCCGATCAGTGGCTGTTCCTGTTGACGGTTCATCAGTCCTTTGCACTCGTTTGTGTTGCCGTCATTGTAAGAAAAATCGCCCGATTGCGATATGGGCTGGAGGTCACGGGCTCAATCTGTTACAAGTCAAGCGCTGCAATATGATAGTAAAAGTAATCTTGCAGCAGGAATTACCATAACCGTGTCGAAGAACAAACAAAACTACAAGTGCGAAGCATGTGGCCAGCGCCTGGGCAAGTGGTCCGGGCAGTGTCCGGAGTGCCGAGAGTGGAACTGCGTTGTTGAGGCGGCTTCCGAGTCCCGCCCTACCGGCCGCTTTGGCGGATATACGGGGCAGCTCAGCAGCGAGGTGAAAAATCTTTCGAATGTCGGCCAGTCCACGGTTGACCGTATGGCCGTGGGAGTTGGTGAGCTCGACCGTGTGTTGGGTGGAGGTATCGTGCCCGGTTCCGTCATTCTGCTGGGCGGAGACCCGGGAATCGGCAAATCGACATTATTGATTCAATTGGTCGCTGCTCTGGCCGGGACGGTTTCCAAGCCTCTACATAACGGGTGAAGAGTCCCTGGAGCAGCTCGGAATGCGCGCCCGGCGCCTGGAACTTTCCCTCGATGGCATTCGTTGCCTGACCGAGACCTCGGTTGAACAGATCCTTGGCCACGCAGAAAGTGAAAAACCACCACTAATGATCATCGATTCGATCCAGACCGTATATTCTGAAGCGCTGGCATCTGCGCCCGGCTCGGTGGCGCAGATTCGGGAATCGGCTGCGGCACTGGTCCGCTGGGCCAAGGAAAACCAGTGTTGCGTTATCCTGGCCGGCCACGTAACCAAGGAGGGTACGCTGGCAGGTCCGCGAGTGCTCGAGCATATGGTCGACGCTGTGCTCTATTTCGAAAGCGACGGTGGTAGCCGGTTTCGGATAATCCGCGCGATCAAGAACCGGTTCGGCGCCGTGAATGAACTGGGTATGTTCGCAATGACCGGCAAGGGGCTCAAGGAAATCAAAAATCCATCGGCCATTTTTCTGTCCGGGCACGATAGACCCGTATCCGGAAGCGTGATCACTGTGGTTCGGGAGGGAACCCGGCCTATCCTGCTGGAAGTACAGGCCCTGGTTGATCTGAGTCATTTGAACAACCCGAGGAGGGTGTCATTGGGCCTGGAGCACAACAGGCTGGCCATGATGCTGGCCGTCTTGCACCGTCACGGTGGAGTGGCGCTGGCGGATCATGACGTTTTTATCAACGTGGTTGGAGGCATGCGAGTCAGCGAAACCGGGGCTGACCTGCCCATGTTGCTGGCGCTGTACTCCAGCTTTCGCGACAAGCCCTTACCGGGAAAGATGATTTGTTTTGGTGAAGTCGGGCTCTCCGGTGAAATTCGGCCGGTGCCGGATGGTGAACAACGCCTGCGTGAAGCCGTAGGGCATGGTTTTAACACGGCCCTGATACCAGCGGCCAACGCGCCGGGAAAAAAACCCAAGGGACTCGAAATTATCCCGTTGCGCCGAGTCTCTGAAGCGCTGGAAAAAGTCCAATAATTGAATGTTTATCAACATGTAGCGGTTTTGTTGAACTCTAGTCAGTCGACCGTCCAGGCTTCACCAGGACTTTGCATATAACATTATCCTTGATCTCCAATATGGTCATGATGTGAGGCCCGATTTTCAGGCTGGCTTTACCGGATGGAATATCGCCCAACTCTTCGAGCAGCAGGCCGTTAAGTGTGCTTGCCTCATCTTCGGGAAGGCTCCAGTCCATGTTGCGATTCAGCGTTCGCAAGGTCACTGCACCGTCCACCAGGCAGTTACCGTCGTCCAGTCGCCTGATGTCGCGTGATTTTGCCCGGCTTTCAGTCGTGTACTCACCGACAATTTCCTCGAGGATATCGTCCAGCGTCACCATGCCCTGGATATCTCCGTATTCATCCACCACCAGCCCCATGCGTCGCTCGCGGCGTTGGAATTCGAGCAATTGTTGGGTGAGAGCTGTTCCTTCCGGGATGAAATAGGGCCGGCGGACCGAGTGTTTGAGTTCATCGAAAGTCAGTGCGCCATGAGCAAGTTTTGCAATGACCGTGCGAATGTGCAAAAGACCTTCCACCTGGTCGATGGTTTCACGAAACACGGGCATCCGTGTATATACGGTCTGTGTCAGTTGCAACAGAATCTCTTCCCAGTCGTCATCAAGATCGAGACCCACGATGTCCTGACGCGGAATCATTACGTCCTCCACCGTGGCCTGTTCCAGGTCCAGGATGTTGACCAGCATGCGCTGGTGGTCGTCAGGAATCCGCTCTCCGCCTTCTTTCACCAGGGTTCTGAGTTCCTCACGGTTGAGGTGCTCCATAAGGTCAACATTGGTCCGTACCCTGAAGGGCTTCAGCACCAGGTTAGCCAAGCCGTTGACCAGCCAGACTACAGGATAAAGAACCTTGAGCAGAACATAGAGCACATAGGAGGCTGGATAAGCAATTCGCTCCGGGTGAACCGCAGCGACCGTTTTCGGAGCCACTTCCGAAAAAATAAGAATCACCACTGTCAATGCCAGTGAAGCGATCCAGATTCCATTGCTTCCGAACAGCCGGATGCCGATCACCGTGGCAATGGCTGCCGCCATGATATTGACGAGGTTATTTCCCAGCAGGATCAGTCCGATCAGCTTATCAGGCTTGAGCAGCAGTTTTTGTGCCAGCTTTGCGCCTCGGTGGCCCTTATTGGCCAGGTGGCGCAAGCGGTATTTGTTGATTGCCATCAAGCCGGTTTCGGAACTGGAGAAAAACCCGGAAAGAATGATCAGAACCAGGAGGATAATATAAAGGTTGCCCAGCGCGATATCTTCCATCAATCAGGACTGCCAGCTCTTGCCCAGTATGACTTCCAGCACGAGTTTGCTGCCAAAGTACGATAACACCAGCAGGATGATGCCGGCCAGGGTGAGCCGTACGGCCAGGCTGCCCCGCCAGCCATAACGCCAGCGTCCCCAAAGCATCACGCCAAACACCACCCAGGCCATGATTGACAGGATGGTTTTGTGCACCAGGTGCTGTGCAAAAATGTCGTTTATGAACATCATGCCGGACAGCAGGGATATCGTAAGCAGGGAAAATCCAGCTGCGATGGTCTTGAATAACAGGTCTTCGAGTACTTCCAGAGGGGGCAGAGACCTGACCAGCGGGTTAAGGTGGTGGCGCCTGAGGAAATGATCGATGAAAAAGGCAAAAAGCGCATAGACACCGGCAATGCTGAGCAGCCCAAATGCCAGCACCGAGCTGATCATGTGAATGGCGATACCAATGGACGCCTCTTTCAGCGGGAGATCACTATGCGGTATAACCCATTCCAGCAACAATACTCCGGCGGCGATGGGTAACGCCACCAGCCCGGCGGCATAAAGTTCCTTTCGCGTGAAGGTTGAGGTAATCAACAACACCATCACCACCAGGGCGCACAAGGACAACAAGTGAGACAGGCTCACATCGGGCAGGCTCCCGCCAAACCAGTGGTTGTACTGGGCGCCACCATGGAACAGCGTTCCGGCGATCGCGAACGCAATTGATACGCTGCGCCAGGCAGATGAGTGTTCCCTGACGGAGACATATAGCAGTACAGCCGCAACAAGGTAAAAGGCGGCAGCAAGGATCAGAGGAAATTCGTGACTCATTTCGTTCCGATAATCGATCAAATCTGAGGCTATAATACCTCAACAATCAATTCATAACTTGTCTGTTTCCGGAGTGATTAATGTTTGAGAATTTAACCGAGCGCCTGTCTCGTACGGTGCAGCAATTGCGCGGTAAGGGCCGTTTGACTGAGGACGGAGTCAGGGAAACCCTGCGAGAAGTTCGTATTGCTCTGCTCGAAGCCGATGTCGCATTGCCGGTGGTTCAGGCTTTCATCGGAAAAGTACGCGATAAAGCGCTTGGCCAGGATATCCTGAAAAGCCTGACGCCAGGCCAGGCCATGGTGAAACTGGTTCACCAGGAACTGGTCCAGATCATGGGTGTAGAGAATGAAGCCCTGGACTTGAGGGCCCAACCACCGGTTCCTGTTCTGATGGCTGGTTTGCAGGGCTCGGGTAAGACCACCACTACCGCCAAGCTGGCGCGCCTTTTGATTGAGCAGGAAAAAAAGCGCGTAATGGTCGTCAGTTGCGATGTATACCGCCCGGCGGCGATAGAACAACTCAAGACCCTGGCCGGCCAGGTCGGGGCGATTTTCCAACCCTCTGCCGTTAGCCAGAAGCCGGCTGACATCGCCAGGGAGGCGATGGCGGAAGCGCGGCGGCAAATGTGTGATGTGCTCCTGGTCGATACTGCGGGTCGACTGCATGTCGACGAAGACATGATGACTGAAATTCGCGAAATTCACGCTGCCATCAGTCCGCATGAAACCCTTTTCGTGGTTGATGCCATGACGGGTCAGGACGCGGCGAACACCGCGGCTGCTTTCAACCAGGCACTTGCCCTGACCGGTATCGTGCTGACCAAGACTGATGGCGATGCCCGTGGCGGTGCGGCGCTCTCGGTTCGCCACATCACCGGCAAACCGGTCAAGTTCCTCGGCTCGGGAGAGAAAACCGATGCATTGCAGCCCTTCCATCCCGAGCGGGTAGCATCACGCATCCTCGGCATGGGCGATGTACTTTCCCTGGTCGAGGAAGTACACCGTAAAGTAGATCAGGACGAAGCCGAGAAACTGGTCAAAAAAATACGCCGCGGGCGTGGGTTTGATCTGCAGGACTTCAGGTCTCAACTTGAACAGATGCAGAATATGGGTGGCCTGGGTAGCTTGGTCGACAAACTCCCCGGAATGTCCAACCTTCCAGACCAGGTAAAATCCCGGGTCGATGACCGCCAGACGCGTCAGATGATTGCGATCATCAACTCCATGACACCGCACGAACGCCGTTTTCCGGACGTTATTCGGGGATCCCGTAAAAAACGTATCGCGCTGGGGTCTGGCACGCAGATTCAAGCTGTCAACCGCTTGTTGAAGCAACACATGCAGATGCAGAAGATGATGAAGAAAATGGGTAAAGGTGGTATGGCAAACATGATGCGCAAGATGGGCAAGCTAAAGGGCCAGATGCCTCCCGGAAAATTTCCTGGCGGCAAGATGCCCTTCTGAGCCCGGACCGGTGAGCGCTACATCCCGAAGGGAATTTCTCACGGCCAGCCTGCTCGGGGCTGGCGGTGTTTCACTGGGCCTTATTGCCTTGGCAAAGTACCAGGAAACTGGCAGACAGCTTCCTTTCAGCGAAGCGATGGGCCCTCTCGGAGTGGTGAAAGATGAAACTACCGGCTTGCCTTTGCTGAGGTTGCCGAAAGGATTTCGCTACAAATCAATGTCCTGGGCTGGCGCGCGCTTGCATGACGGTCATGCAGTGCCCGGTTCGGCCGATGGCATGGGGGTCGTGCGACAGGAAGGATCGCTGGTCACCATGGTTCGTAACCATGAATTGCATGCTGCAACCGGCGCCATCGGTGATCCGAAAAACGCCTATGACGTGACCACCGGAGGCACCACAACGCTGGTTTTTGACACAGAAAAAGAGGAGCTTACCGATTCCTGGGTAAGCCTTGGCGGTACGCTTAACAACTGCGCCGGTGGCGTAACGCCCTGGGGTACCTGGCTTAGCTGTGAGGAAGCCACCTTTAATCCGAAGTTGGCCCACTTGGCTCCACCACGACAGCAGGTCCTCTGGAACATAAAAGGGGCGCGCAGGCCGCATGGATTCGTTTTTGAGGTCCCGGCCACCGGCGTTGCAACGCCGGAACCGATCCTGGCTATGGGCCAGTTCTTCCATGAAGCGGTGGTGATCGACCCACTCACCGGGACCGCATACATGACGGAAGATACCGGCCCCGGAGCCGGTTTCTACCGTTTCATTCCCCAGGTTCCGGGCGACCTTAAATTGGGCGGCCGGCTGCAGATGATGCGGGTGGTCGATCGCCCCGTAATGAATGACTACCTGGTCCTGGGCCAGGAGATGGATGTGGAATGGGTGGATATTCCCGATCCTGAGGCAGGCCTGGTTGCGGCTTATCCGCGCGGTAATGGCGTAGTCAGCCAGGGGCTCGCGGCCGGCGGGTCGGCTTTTCTGGCGCTTGAAGGTTGCGCCATTTCCGACGGCAGGATTTATTTCACTTCCAAACTGGGCGGTCCGGCAATGGCAGGATATGTACTTGAATATCACCCGGCCCGCGAGAAAATATGGATGGTTTATCAGTCGACTGGCCATAGTGTTTTTTCAGGTCCGGATAACATCGTGGTCAGTCCAAGGGGCAGCCTGGTCATTTGTGAAGACCGCTTGACCGCCAGCTTTTCTGCGCAAAATGTTGCCGGGTTGACTCGTGAAGGCGAATTTTTTCATTTTTGCCAGATCAACCCCGCTCTCAGGGGCCAATTCGCGGGGCATAATCTTTCCAGGACTGTCTTGCAAAGTGAGTGGGCAGGCGCGACCTTTTCCCACGATGGCCAATGGCTGTTTATAAACATTTACAATCCCGGCGTTACCCTGGCTGTTACCGGCCCCTGGAAAGAGGGCTATCTCTGAGTTTTTTCAATGATTGTTGTTTTCTTTTGGTGGAAATAGGGGTAAAATGCGCGGTTTGCTGGGATTCAACTGGATTCAATAAAGATGGTTAAAATCAGATTGTCACGGGGCGGCGCAAAGAAAAAGCCGTTCTATCACATAGTCGTGTCAGACAGCCGCAGGGCACGTGATGGCCGCAATATCGAACGGGTCGGTTTTTTCAACCCGGTAGCACGCGGCCAGGAAGAGCGTCTCCGCCTGAACCTCGAGCGGGTCGATTACTGGACGGGCGTTGGCGCCCAGGTTAGCGATCGGGTTAAAACGCTGGTCTCCGAGGCACGCGCGGCAGCTGTCTGAACCGTTCGGGGGCGGTGTCGTGAATGACGGGTCTGGCGAGCAACGCAAGATCATTCAGATCGGGCATATTTCCGGCGTTCACGGCATCAGTGGCTGGCTTAAAATTCATTCTTTAACCGATCCCAGAGAAGCGATATTTAAATACCAGCCGTGGTTGTTGGGCGAGTCTCGAAAAGAGGTTCGCATCGCGCAGGGCAAGAGGCACGGCAAACACCTGATAGCCCAGCTGGAAAACATAGATGATCGCGACCAGGCACAAAGTCTGGTCAATCGGCCAGTTGCCGTTTTTCGCGATCAGCTTCCGGAGTTGCCGGATGACGAGTATTACTGGACAGATCTGCTGGGTCTTTCCGTGCATCTCGGGGATGGCACAGAACTGGGAAAAATAGAAAAAATGCTCGCCACCGGTGCTCATGACGTGATGGTGGTGCAGGGTGAAAGGGAAAGGCTGATCCCCTTCGTCCAGGGACAATATGTGAAAAGTGTGAACCTGGCTGACGGAAGTGTAGTGGTCGACTGGGACCCGGATTTCTGAGTGATGAGAATTCAGGTCATCACGCTGTTTCCGGAAGAATTCAAACCGCTGGTCAGCCTGGGTGTTACAGGCCGCGGAATCAGCTCCGGGAAAGTCGGGTTGGAACTGCTCAACCCACGGGACTTTGCCGGCGACAGGCACCGGACGGTGGATGACCGGCCATATGGCGGGGGCCCCGGGATGGTGATGGCGGTGGAACCGCTGCGCAGCGCCATTCGGGCCGCGAAAGACCGCGTAGCCCAGGCTGGAGTGGCAATGGCAAAGGCCAGTATGCTCAGTCCCCAGGGGCGGCCGCTTGATCAATATGCGGTGCGCGAATTGGCTCAACGAGAGGAGCTGATCCTTGTTTGCGGGCGATATGAAGGAATCGATGAACGGCTGATCGAGCTGGAAATCGACGAGGAATGGTCCATTGGTGACTACGTTCTCAGCGGTGGAGAATTGGCCGCAGCGGTGTTAATTGACGCCGTGACACGCTTGTTGCCGGGCGTGCTAGGAGATGAGCAGTCGGCGCTTCAGGATTCGTTCATGGACGGACTGCTGGAGTGCCAGCACTATACCCGGCCCGAGGAAATAGAGGGCCTGACCGTGCCGCCGGTGTTATTATCCGGAGACCATGGCGCCATAGAACAGTGGAGAAGGAAACAGTCAATTGGGAGAACCTGGTTGAGAAGGCCAGAGTTGCTTGAAGGACGGGCACTGGATACAGAATCAGAAACATTGCTGGCTGAATTCAAAGAGGAATTCAGGAAATTGAACCGCCGGCAATCTGACAAATGATTTGATTAAGGATTAGGAAAATGACGAATATCATCGACGAGATCAATGCGGAACAATTGAACAACGACCTTCCCGAATTTGCGCCGGGTGACACGATTGTGGTCAGCGTTAAAGTAAAAGAAGGCAACCGCGAGCGCCTGCAGGCGTTTGAAGGTGTCTGTATTGCCATTCGCAACCGGGGGCTTAACTCTGCATTTACCGTGCGAAAGATATCTCACGGTACCGGAGTAGAGCGGGTTTTCCAGACCCACAGCCCGTTGATTGACTCCATTTTGGTCAAGCGGCGCGGTGACGTTCGACGCGCCAAGCTTTACTATCTGCGTGGCCTCGAAGGCAAGTCCGCCAGGATCAAAGAGAAGTTGGGCTGAAGCAGGTCTGATCTTACGTCGGTCAAAACAAAACCCGCCAACTGGCGGGTTTTATTTGTACGCTGCGCTCAATCTTCCCGCTGCGCTTCTTTTTACTTCGTAAAAAACCGTTTCCCCTCCTGCTTGCGCTTCTATTCCAAACCTTGATTCTTTAACTCTCACCCTCATTTACCTTGCATCAAATCAATCTGGCAGCAAGTAATATGAGCGAAACAACCACAGTAGAAACCCATGCGTTCCAGGCAGAAACCCGCCAGGTTCTGCAATTAATGATCCATTCCCTGTACTCCAACAAGGAGATTTTTCTCAGGGAATTGATTTCCAACGCTTCTGATGCGCTCGACCGGCTACGGTTCACCGCCATCAGCGATGACTCCGTGCACGAAGGTGACGGTGATTTGCGGATCGAGATCGAGTTGGACGAAGAAGCCGGTACGCTGACCATTCGTGACAATGGCATCGGCATGGATCGCGAAGAAGTGATGGAAAACATCGGAACCATAGCAAAATCCGGTACAAAGATTTTCCTCGACCGCCTCAGTGGTGACGAAAAAGTTGACGCGAACCTGATCGGCCAGTTTGGGGTTGGCTTTTATTCTTCATTCATCGTTGCAGACAAGGTTACCGTGCTAACCCGCAAGGCAGGCGAAGAAGCAGACGCCGGCGTGTGCTGGGAATCTGACGGCGGCGGAGAGTACTCGTTGGAAGCCATAGAACGGGACACCCATGGCACGGAAGTGAGCCTTCACTTCAAGGAATCTGAGAAAGAGTTTCTTAACACGTGGACCATCCGCTCGCTGATCAGCCGCTATTCCGATCACATCGGGTTTCCCATCCGGATGCTTGAAGAGTCTGAGGAATCTGAGGAATCTGAGGAATCAAAAGACAGCAAAATGGAGTGGAAAGATGTCAACAAAGCATCCGCCTTGTGGACACTGCCCAAGTCTGAAATCAATGATGAAGAGTACCAGTCATTCTACAAGTACCTGACTCACGACCTCGATGACGCAATGTGCTGGGCGCACAACAAGGTAGAAGGCAGCCAGAGCTACACCACCTTGCTGTACATTCCCGGAACTGCGCCGATGGACCTGATGCTGCAGCGCGATGAGCGGACTGGATTACGCTTGTATGTGAACCGCGTTTTCATCATGGATGCTGCCCAGATCCTGCTGCCGCACTACCTGCGCTTCGTACGCGGCGTAGTTGATTCTGACGACCTGCCACTTAACGTTTCGCGTGAACTCCTTCAGGATAATGATCTGTCAGGCAAAATCCGCTCGGCAGTGATTCGCCGTAGTTTGGATATGATCGGAAAAATCGCCAAGGACGATCCGGAGCAGTATGAAAAGTTCTGGAATCAGTTTGGGGCTGTGATCAAGGAAGGCGTAGTCGAAGACTTCAGCAACCGTGATCGCATTAGCACTTTGCTGCGCTTTGCATCGACCCGTGATGATGGTGACAAGCACGTGGTGGAGTTGGCGGAATATAAAGAGCGCATGCCCGAAGGACAGGACGCCATTTACTACATTACGGCAGAAAACCACCAGGCGGCGAGCAACAGCCCGCACCTGGAGGTATTCCGCAAGAAGGGAATCGAAGTGTTATTAATGTCGGATCGCGTCGACGAATGGATGATGGCCTACTTCACCGAGTTTGACGGTACACCGTTCAAGTCGGTGGCCAAGGGTGATATTGATCTGAGCGCACTGAGCAAGAGTGAAGCTGAAGAAGACGATGCAGAGAAGTCATCTGACGCCGATGCCCTCGACGCTGATCTGCTGAAGAAAGTCACCGAAGTACTGGGTGAACGGGTCAGCGAAGTCCGCAGCAGTCAGCGACTCACTGACTCTGCTTCCTGCCTGGTGCTGGGCGACCAGGAAATGGCACTGCATCTGCAACGTTTGCTGGAACAAGCCGGGCAAGACCTGCCGGACAGCAGGCCCGTGCTGGAGTTGAATCCTGAGCACGCCCTGGTGAGTAAACTCAAAGCCGAGGAAGACGAGCAGCAATTTGCAGATCTTTCGCTTGTGCTGTTCGACCAGGCACTTCTTTCCGAGGGCGGGTCACTGGCTGACCCCGCCAGCTTCGTGGCGCGGGTAAATTCCCTGATCGCTTAAGGTCGGGGCGTTATTATTTCGCGGATAAATCCGCTCCTACGGGTTGCCTTCGATTCGCTCCTACGGGTTGCCTTCGATATGTAGGAGCGGATTTATCCGCGAATAATCAGCGCCCGAGGGTTAAAATCCAGCGATGAAAGATAAAGTCCGCATTGACAAGTGGCTCTGGGCCGCGCGGTTTTTCAAGACCCGCGGCCTCGCCCGCGAGGCCATCAAGGGCGGAAAAGTCCAGCTCAATGGAACCCGGGTTAAACCGGGACGCACCCTGGCAGAAGATGACCAGTTGAGCATCCGTCGCGGCGACGACGAATACCTGATCCTGGTCAGGGACCTTGGCGACCGCCGCTTGTCTGCTTCATTGGCTCAGCAGAAATACGAGGAGGATCCAGCCAGCATCTCCAGGCGGGAAGCCTCAGCAGAACAACGTAAGCTGGATTACCATGCCAGGGCGGACCGCCAGCGTCGGCCGGACAAGCGTCAACGGCGCCAGATCGTAAAGTTCACCAAAAATTGATCTGGGTAGGAGCGGATTTATCCGCGATTTTCTATCCAAAAAGATCTGCGAATAATGAATCGCGGATAAATCCGCTGCTACAAATCTTTTAGCTCATACAGCAGCGCCAGCGCTTCGCGCGGTGTCAGGGAATCCGGGTCGATCTCGTCCAGCTTCTGCCTCAGCGCCTCGTTTTTGATTTCTTCCTCTGGCTCATCAACTTCGATAAACGCCGCCTGGTCGAACAAGCCCAACTGTGGCTCGTCGGCCCGCTGCTGCTGCTCCAGCGTTGCCAGGTGCTGCCTGGCCTGTTTCAGAACTGTTGAAGGAATTCCGGCAAGGGCGGCTACCTGCAGGCCGTAACTCTGGCTGGCCGGCCCTTCCTGTACAGAATGAAGGAATACGATGCGGTTTTTATGCTCCACCGCATGCAGGTGCACGTTTGCTACCGAAGGTTCTTTCTCGGCCAGCAGGGTCAGTTCAAAATAGTGCGTGGCGAACAAGGTATAGGCTCCGACCCTGCGGGCCAGGTGCACGGCACAGGCCCAGGCCAGCGCCAGGCCGTCGTAGGTGCTGGTTCCGCGCCCGATTTCATCCATCAGCACCAGGCTGTTGCCGGTGGCGTTGTGCAAAATATTGGCGGTCTCCGACATTTCCACCATGAAGGTTGAACGCCCGTGTGCGAGGTCGTCCCCGGCGCCAATTCGCGTAAAAATCCGATCAACCGGGCCAATCACGGCAGATTTGGCCGGCACCCAGCTGCCGGCGTGCGCGAGCAGGATAATCAGAGCAGTCTGCCGCATATAGGTCGATTTACCGCCCATGTTCGGGCCGGTGATGATCAGCATGCGGGTGTCGTCATCCAGATGGAGATCATTGGGAGTGAAGGGCTCGTCCCGGATATTTTCGACCACTGGATGGCGGCCGCCCCTGATGTCCAGGCCATCCTGAGCGGACATCACCGGTTGTACCAGGTTCAGTCTCTCAGTCCGTTCTGCAAACGCGCATAACACGTCCAGGCGTGACAACCGGGTGGCCATGTCCTGCAGCGGGTCAAATTCCCTCAGCAATTGGCTCAGCAAGTCAGCGTAGCAATGCTTCTCGCGGGCAAGGGCGCGTTCGCGGCTGGACAACACCTGGTCTTCAAACGTTTTTAATTCTTCGGTAATGTAGCGCTCAGCCGCTTTCAGGGTCTGCTTTCGCGTGTACTCCACGGGCACCAGGTGCTGGTGTGCATGGGTGATTTCGATGTAATAGCCGTGAACCCGGTTGTAACCAACCTTCAGGCTGGGAATCCCGCTTTTTTCTTTCTGTTCTTTTTCATACCTGAGCAAAAAATCGCTGGCGTTTTCAGATAGTGCGCGCAATTCGTCCAATTCCTCATCGTAGCCCGCGGCGATGACGCCGCCGTCGCGGATCAGAACCGGCGGTTCATCGATGATGGCGCGAATAAGCAAATTATGGAGTTCCGGGAACACGGGAAGGGTTCCTACCGCTGCGCGCAATTCTTCATCTCCGCTGTCCAGGATGGAGGCCAGGCGTGGTATCACACCGAGTGCGTGGCGCAATGTCGTCAGGTCCCGCGGCCGGGCAGTCGACAGTGCGATTCTCGAGAGGATGCGCTCGACGTCACCGATGCCACGAAATTCATCGCGAAACAATTCGTATTTATGCCCGGCCAGCAGGGCTCCAATCGCGGTATGCCGGCGGGTCAGGGTCTCCCGGTTGCGCAGCGGGCTGTTGAGCCAGCGACGCAGCAGGCGTCCACCCATTGCAGTCACTGAAGAATCGATCACGCCGACCAGCGTCGCCTGCTTCTCACCACTCAGGCTGGATTCGATCTCCAGGTTACGCCGGCTGATGGCGTCGAGATGCAGGAACTCGTCCTTTTGCTCCAGCTGGATGCCGCGTAAATGGGGCAGGGCGGTTCGTTGGGTCTCCTGCAAATAATCCAGCAACACGCCGGCAGCCATCACGGCCACGGGCATCGATTCAATTCCGAAGCCTCGCAGATCCGATGTCGTGAATTGCTCGCAAAGCAGTTTTTCTGCTTGCTCAGGATCAAATTTCCATGGTGGGCGTTGCCGGATCCGGTCGGTGTTGGCAAACGGCAGTTCCAGCCCTTCCCTGATTAGTAATTCGGCAGGCTGCAGTCGTTCCAACTGGGCGTCTAGCTCTTCCATGGAACCCAGCTCACGCACCATGAAGCGCCCGGACGCCAGCTCCAGCCACGACAGGGCCAGTTCATTTCCGGTACCTGCCAGTGCAGCGAGCAGGTTTTCCTGCCGGGATTCCAGCAAGGCTTCCTCGGTGATGGTTCCGGGTGTGACCACTCGGACCACTTTGCGTTCCACCAAACCCTTGCCCGGCATCGGGTCACTGATTTGCTCGCAAATTGCGACCGACTCGCCCAGCCGCACCAGGCGGGCCAGGTAATTATCCAGTGCATGGTGAGGCACACCCGCCATCGGTATCGGAGCGCCGCCCGATTCGCCGCGGGTTGTCAGGGTGATATCCAGCAGTTTTGCGGCTTTCCTTGCATCGTCGTAAAACACTTCGTAAAAATCACCCATGCGGAACAGCAGCAGGGTTTCGGGGAACTCCGACTTGATGCTGAAATACTGTTGCATCAGGGGAGTGTGTCCCGAGCTGCCTTTTTCGGATTTTTTCTGTGCTTTGAGCGGGGCTGGTGAAGACATCAGGAGAAGTGTAACTTAATGCGTATCGATGCTGAAAGATCGAGGACCTTGTTGTGGATGACTTTCCCGTTCCCGCCAACGCCAGGCTCGAAAAACTGGTAGAAGATTTGGCCCATGGGATGACGGCCAGGGGTTGGAAACTGGCCACGGCTGAATCCTGTACCGGCGGCTGGATTGCCAAGTGTTGTACGGATCTGGCGGGCAGTTCCGCCTGGTTCGAGCGGGGCTTTGTTACCTACAGTAATGCAGCCAAAATAGACTCGCTCGGAGTCGAAGCCGAGGTTCTGCATGAAACCGGCGCAGTGAGCAGGAAAGTGGCGCTGCAAATGGCTCAAGGCGCGCGCCGCCGCGCCGGGGTGGAGATTGCCGTGGCGGTGACCGGAGTCGCAGGCCCAGACGGAGGCACAGCGGACAAACCGGTGGGTACCGTGTGGTTCGGTTGGTCGCGCAACGGTCAGGCGCCAGATGCCGAGCTTGCCTGTTTCCAGGGAGATCGCGACGCTGTGCGCCGGCAATCGGTTGCTTACGCGCTGCAAGGGCTGATTGACCGCCTGATGTCGTGAACAAGGGCCACCGACTATTTTTTGCCGTGGTGCCTGACGCTGCAGTCCGCCAGCAGGTGGAACAGGTTCAGCAATCCCTGGCAATGGCCGGCCGCGCTGCCCGCCCCGGGCAATTTCATGCAACCCTGGCGTTTCTCGGTATGCAGGAGCCGGATGTGATCCCGCAAATTCATGACATTGCTTCGCACCTGTCCTTCGAGCCGTGCCGTATCGTGATGGACAGGTTCGGTCTGTTCAAGCGCGCCGGTGTTTTATGGCTGGGCGCCAGCGAAATTCCAGCCACACTGCGGGAGTTTCAAAATTCACTGGTGAGCGAGTTGTTGGATGCCGGAATTGGCCACGATCGTAAGCCCTGGAAATTTCATCTCACGCTTTATCGCAAATTGAGAAAGCCCTGTTCGATAATGGGCCCTGTTGGGATTGACTGGTCACTGAACGGGTTTGAACTAATCGAGTCAGTCAGCGTTGGAAACGGCGTGGAATACCATTCAATCGGGCACTGGGAAGCACGGGTATGAGCCACATTTTCGAAGCCCGTGTAGGAATTTACCCCGGCTTTGTAAATAGGTCTTAAGCAGCACTTTGGGCTGTGTCATAATTGCGTACAACTGCGTCGAGGACACTAAAAAATAACAGTGGAGAGGAACATGGACGACAACAGAAAACAGGCATTGGCAGCAGCGCTCCAGCAGATCGAACGCCAGTTTGGTAAAGGCGCCATCATGCGCATGGGCGACGCCAACGCGGCCCAGGGCATACAGGTGATATCCTCCGGGTCTATTACGCTGGACCTTGCTCTTGGCATCGGTGGCCTGCCCAGGGGGCGGGTTGTCGAAATATACGGCCCTGAATCCAGTGGTAAAACCACGATGACATTGCATGCCATCGCCGAATGCCAGAAAGTCGGCGGCACGGCAGCCTTTGTAGATGCTGAGCACGCCCTGGACCCGGGTTACGCAGAAAAGCTCGGGGTCAATATTGAAGACCTGTTGGTCTCGCAACCCGATAACGGCGAGCAGGCACTTGAAATCACCGATATGCTGGTGCGCTCAGGTGCGGTCGACATGGTGGTTATCGACTCTGTTGCGGCCTTGACTCCCAAAGCTGAAATTGAAGGTGATATGGGTGACACCCACGTGGGTTTGCAAGCCCGTTTGATGTCGCAAGCCCTGCGTAAATTGACGAGCAATATCAATCGCTCCAACTGCATGGTCGTATTCATTAACCAGATTCGCATGAAGATCGGAGTGTGTTTGGCAGCCCCGAAACTACCTCCGGCGGGAATGCCCTCAAGTTCTATGCCTCGATCCGTCTCGACATCCGCCGCATCGGCGCGCTCAAGAAGGGCGACGAAATCGTCGGTAACCAGACCCGGGTCAAGGTGGTCAAGAACAAAATGGCTCCACCCTTTAGGCAGGCCGAATTCGAGATTCTTTACGGCGAAGGGATTTCCCGCGAGGGGGAACTGATTGACCTGGGCGTTAAACACGGTTTCGTTGAAAAATCCGGGGCGTGGTACAGCTACCAGGGAGACCGCATCGGCCAGGGTAAGGAAAATGTCCGCCAGTTCCTCAAGGACAATCCGGAAATGGCCGATTCAATTGACCGCCAGGTTCGCGAAGAGCTAATGCCCACCAAGAAGGCCGAAACGGCAAGCGAAGAGCCTGTTACCGAGTAGTTTTTTGACCAGCGAACTAACCGAGTCGCCTTCATCAAACGAGATGAGGACGTTCGCTTATCGCCTGCTGGGCCGGCGCGAATACAGCGTTTTTGAGCTGGACCGGCGGATACGGCAGAAGTGGCCTGATGCGGGTGGAATTGGTGAACTGGTAGAGGCGCTGGCCGAAGAAGACCTGGTTTCGGACGAACGTTACGCCGAAGCCTTCGTGCGATTCCGCTTGCAGCGCTTCCAGGGCCCGTTGAAAATCAAGGCCGCTTTGCGCATAAAGGGCATTTCAGATGCGCTGATCTCCAGGGAACTGAACGCGCACTCTGAAGGGTGGACGGAGCTTGCCGCGCAGTGGCTGAAACGCCAGAATCCGGGTTCGATTGATTTTGAAAAAAAGAAAAAGTACTATCGCCGCTTGCTTAGCAGGGGCTTCACCCATGATCAGGCCATGGATGTCTTGAATAAAAGCCCGTAGGAGCGAATTCATTCGCGATTTTGCAAATGTGCTGAAAATCGCGAATGAATTCGCTCCTACTTCACGCTTGGATTCGGTAAACTCCGCTCTCACATAGTGGTTTTTGCAGATAGTGGGCGTGGAGCCAAGGAATATGAGGAAGTCAACCAATGAAATCCGCAAGGATTTCCTCGAGTACTTCGCCGGCAAGGAGCACGAGGCCGTGGCGTCCAGTTCGCTGGTGCCTGCCAACGATCCCACCCTGCTGTTTACCAACTCCGGCATGGTGCAATTCAAGGACGTTTTCCTGGGTGCCGAGAAGCGGAACTACAAGCGTGCGGCGTCTTCTCAACGCTGCGTTCGCGCCGGCGGCAAGCACAACGATCTGGACCAGGTCGGTTACACGGCCCGGCACCACACCTTTTTTGAAATGCTGGGCAATTTCAGCTTTGGCGACTACTTCAAGGAAGACGCCATCCGATACGCCTGGGAGTTATTGACAGACGTTTACGGTCTGGAGGCTGAACGTCTCTGGGTCACTGTGTATGAAACCGACGACGAAGCCTACGATATCTGGTTGAAAGAGATTGGCGTTGCGCAAGACCGCATCGTTCGTATCGGCGATAAGCCGGGCGGCGCGAAATTCGAAAGCGACAATTTCTGGGCCATGGGCGATACGGGTCCCTGCGGGCCTTGCACCGAGATTTTTTATGACCATGGTCCGGATGTTGAAGGTGGCCCGCCGGGTTCACCGGATGACGACGGCGATCGTTATATTGAGATCTGGAACCTTGTTTTCATGCAGTTCGACCGGGCTGCGGACGGGACAATGAACCCGCTTCCGGCACCTTGCGTTGACACCGGTATGGGCCTGGAGCGTTTGGCAGCCGTGTTGCAGCACCATCACAGCAACTACAGGATTGATTTGTTCAAGGCATTAACCCAGGCTGCAGCTGAACTGACGGGTTGTGATGATACGGATAACGCTTCACTGAATGTTATCGCCGACCACATTCGCGCCTGCTCCTTCCTGATTCTGGATGGCGTGGTCCCTTCTCGTGACGGGCGTGGCTACGTCCTGCGCCGCATTATCCGGCGCGCGATCCGGCACGGCTACAAGCTCGGCATGAAGAAACCCTTTTTCAGCCAGATGGTTGAGCCGCTGGTTGAGCAGATGGGCGATGCCTATCCCGAGTTGCGACAAAAATCAGATTTAATCCAAAGCACTCTTCTGCAAGAAGAGGAGCGCTTCGCCCGGACGCTGGACACCGGGATGGGCATCCTCAGGGATGTTATGGTCAAATCCTCAAAAGACAGCTCCGCTCAGATCGATGGCAGCACCGCTTTTCTGCTTTATGACACGTATGGTTTTCCTTTGGACCTGACCCAGGATATTGCGCGGGAAAATCACCTTACAGTGGACGAAGCCGGCTTCAAGCAGGAAATGGCCAAACAACAGGAACGAGGCCGGTCGTCCGGCAAGTTCGCTCAGCAGGCCCAGATATCTGCTGAAACCATCAAGAATCTCGAACCCACCCGGTTCCTGGGTTATGAACAATTGGAAACCGATGATTCGTGCATCACGGCCATCCTGGTCAACGGTGACTCCGTGGATCAGCTCGAGGCCGGTGAACAAGGCGTGTTGGTACTGGATAAAACCCCGTTTTATGCCGAGTCGGGCGGGCAGGTAGGGGACACCGGCCAGATCAACAACGGCGGCGCCGAGTTTGAAGTACAGGACACCATCAACGTTGCGGGCGTCTTTTTTGGTCACATCGGGCAACTCAAGAGTGGTCGGCTTAACCCGGGTGACGTGGTTTCAACTGCAGTGAATGCATCACTTCGCCAGGCCATCGTTTTGCACCATTCTGCCACGCACCTGATGCATGCGGCATTACAAAAAGTGCTGGGTGATCACGTTGAGCAGCGAGGTTCCCTGGTGGCTGCAGATCACCTGCGCTTCGACTTCACCCATCCGCGGGCAGTGACCGAGGAAGAACTCGCCGAAGTTGAGCGCATCGTTAACGAGGAAATTCGTGTCAATCCGGCCTCAGAGGTGCAGGTTATGGATTTCGATGACGCGCTGGAGACCGGGGCCACTGCATTGTTTGGTGAGAAATACGGCGACCGGGTGCGAGTGCTTCGATTTGGCGATTTTTCGGTTGAATTGTGCGCAGGAACTCACGTTGACCGGGTTGGTGACATCGGTCAGTTCAAGATCGTTGAAGAAGCCGCCATCGCAGCCGGCATTCGCCGGATTGTCGCTGTGGCCGGCGAGGCCGCTGTGCGGCAAATCCAAACCATGGACAGTCAGCTAAAAGACCTGGCGCGCGTGCTCAAAATAGCGCCGGACGCGATGGAAGGCCGGCTACGCCAGATCCTGGAGCGCAGCAGATCCCTGGAAAAAGAACTTGAGGAGCTCAAATCGAAGGTGGCCAGTGCCAGCGGTGAGGAACTGGTGGGTGCGGCAGTTGAAGTCAATGGCATCAAGGTCCTCGCGGCCAGGCTGGATGGTGTCGATCCCAAGTCCCTGCGCGCTACCGTGGACCGGCTTAAGGACCGCCTTGGAACCTCGGTTGTCGTGATTGGCAGTGCCGACAATGATAAGGTCAGGCTGGCTGCCGGAGTCAGCAAAGATTTGTTGACTCGGATTCAGGCGGGCAATCTGGTAAACTTCGTCGCACAACAAGTTGGCGGCAAGGGCGGAGGACGTCCTGATTTTGCCCAAGCCGGCGGGTCTCAACCGGAAAATCTGGATGAGGCGCTGATGACGGTGCAGGAATGGGTTGCTGGAGAGAGCTGATCGAAATCTGCGCCAAAACGAAGGGATTTAGCGCAATGACAGCCTGAGAGGGCCGTACATTGCAATTCTATCGTCTCGCAATGGTTTTGGAATAAGCGTAAAAGACAAGAATAGCGCGGATACATGAAGTGTCCGAAACCAAAGGAAGGTTAATATGCTCATTCTGACAAGAAGAATCGGAGAGAAACTTGTCATCGGTGACAATGTTGTAGTTACCGTTTTAGGGGTTAAGGGAAATCAGATACGTATCGGCATCGAGGCACCGCCCGAGGTGCAGGTACACCGTGAAGAAATCTATCAGCGAATTCTGAAAGAACGGGCCGAGGGCGCGGGAAACACTGCCGACGACCAGTAGTTTCGAATTTGAAACTGCAGCAGCCGGCCTTGCCGACGCTTCTCCTATTCCAGATTCCTCCCTAAACGTATAAAATACCGCATCCGGAGAGGTGGCCGAGTGGCTGAAGGCGCTCCCCTGCTAAGGGAGTAAGGGTTTAAAAAGCCCTTCGAGGGTTCGAATCCCTCCCTCTCCGCTAATTAGTGCCGTAAGTAACTGAAAATACGCATCTAAATTTGGTGGACGTTTTTTGGTCCCACCACCAGACCCACCAGTTAAAAGCATGCATTTTATTCTTTTGATGCAAGCGCTTTACGATCACAAGCGTAAGCGTAAAGAGCAAAACCGATCCATCCGATTAAACTCGGCACAGCGACAACCAGAGAAATCAAAAAGACATTCATCACGTTGGAATACCAATCGTGAGTCCAATCTAAATACCAATACAACGCGCCGCAAATCATCAAGGGCCAAATAGCTATCATAAAAGCGTATCCACATATGGCACTTATGATCACGCTAAGCGTGGGGGCCAGAGCCAGCACAATCATTGTGCCGATTACAACCAGTGTCCAGAATTGCCAATCTTCCATCAATTTCACTCCCAATAACTTACATATATCCCAGGTTACGTGGAGGCTACTTGGTACTGACAAATTAACTGCTTGTGTTTGATAATCCGGGCATGACTATATACAAGCGTTACCGATTTCCACCCGTTATCATCCAGTACGCCGTATGGTTGTACTATCGATTTAATCTCAGCCACCGCGATATCGAAGATCTCCTGGCTGAACGCGGAATTACGGTCAGCTATGAATCCATTCGCCTCTGGTGCATCAAGTTTGGATCACAATACGCCAGATGCTTGAAACGAAAGCATCAAGGTTACGGTGATACCTTCTTCATTGATGAAGTGTTCGTCAAGATTGGCGGCAAACAGCATTATCTATGGAGAGCAGTCGATCAGGATGGTGAAGTGGTAGATGTATTTCTGCAGGCCCGTAGGGATGGCAAGTCTGCTAAGCGCTTTTTCCGGCGGTTGCTGCGGAATCATGGTGGTGAGCCCAGGAAAATCGTAACAGACAAGCTGAGAAGCTACGTTGTTGCTCATCGAGAACTTGTACCTGATGTGATTCATGACACATCGCAATATGCCAACAATCGCGCTGAACTGTCGCATCAACCGACTCGGGTAAGAGAGCGAGGGATGAGGCGTTTCAAATCGACACAGCAGGCACAGCGATTCCTGGGTATTCACTCTGCGGTCTACAACCTATTCAATCTGGGTAGGCACCTGCTAATATCCGCGAGCATTATCGGAACCTCAGGAGGGTGCGTTTGTCTGCAGTGGGCAGAGCGGTAGCGTGAGTTTCGCATGACTCTGCTTTTCACTCGTTCACTAAAGATACTTAACTTGTCAGTACCCAAAATACAGCAGTTACGGGAGTTAAACTCTGAATGGACCGCAAGACCATCAGACGCTGGACGAAAACGAGTTTGCGGACGCTCCACCTTGTGAGTGTTGCCGGTGTTGGCGGAGGGGTTCTGTTTACCCTTGAAAAAGACCTTTGGTTTCACTACTGGTGGCTGGCCATTTTTTCCGGTGCGTTGATGATGTTGATAGACATCACCGCAAACAAGGTGTGGGTAGTTCAGGTCCGGGGGGTGGCAATCATCTTGAAGTTGATACTGCTGCTAACGCTGGGGTTTCACCCGGGCTGGGACAAGTTCCTTATGGTGACGATAATCATCATATCCACCGTCATATCCCATGCCCCGGGCAGGGTTCGTTATTATTCTCTCTACCATCGGCAGGTTATCAGTTCAGACCAGGACCTGAAGGGATAACCGTACGTAACCCGCATGTCTGACAATCCTTCCAAGTTGCTGCTGAGTCATCTGGATCTGCTGACGGCCATCGACTACTCACTGCCAGTCCTGGACCTCGCCTGCGGTACCGGGCGAAATGGATTGGTGTTGGCGATGCAGGGCATGGATGTGGTGTTTGCCGATAAATCGGTCAGCGCGCTGAGGGTTGTAGAACAACGCCTGCTGAAAGCCGGAGTGTCTGGACGGGTTTGGCAAGTTAACCTGGAACTGCCGGGAGTCAACCCGTTTTCCGGTGATCGCTATGCGGCCGTCCTGGGATTTTGTTATTTGCATCGGCCATTGTTCCCTCTGCTCAAAAAAGCGGTCATGTCCGGCGGCCTTGTGGTATACGAAACATTTACCACGGTGCAACGCAAGTTTGGCCACCCAAACAACCCGGATTTCTTGTTGAGGCCGGGTGAATTGAAAGCCACCTTTGAGGACTGGCAGCTGATTCACCAGTTCGAGGGCATCCGGCCAAAGCCCGATCGTGGAATCGCTGGGATTGTCGCAAGAAAACCTTGAGGGGCCCCGCGATTTCTGACCCACTATGAATGTTAGTTTCTGGCAGGATGATACCCTTGAGGAGGGGCGATGCCATGAAACGAAAACGGTATACCACCGAGCAGATCGTTGCGAAACCGTTCGTGACTTAAGATAGACTCCTATGCCGACCAACGTCACCGCGGAATACAAGAAAACGGAGGCAGCCTTCCGCCAGGCGCGCGAGCCCCGCGAGCGTCTTGACTGCCTGCGGGAAATGCTGCGAACGATCCCCAAGCATAAGGGTACCGAGCACCTGCAGGCCGACATTAAGAGTCGCATCAAACAGCTTACCGAGGAATTAGCCGGCCCGAAGAAGGGGGGACGGCGCGGCAGCCCGTCACATGTCGTGCGTGCCGGGGGGGCCGCCCAACTCTGCCTGGTGGGACCGCCCAATGCTGGTAAATCATCCCTGCTCGCCTGCCTGACCGGCGTCGCGCCGGAGTCGCACTCGTTCCCTACACGACGCACCAGCCCGTACCGGGCATGCTCGAATACGAGGATGTCCACTTCCAGCTCGTGGATCTGCCGCCGGTATCCGGCGAGTTCATGGAGCCGTGGCTCGTCGCCACGATGCAGCCGGCCGCCGGCGTGCTCCTCGTTATCGACATCAACGATCCGGAGTGCGTGGAGCAGATCCCGGTCATCATGGCGCGGCTGGCGGAAAAGAAGATCATTCTGCGCGAGCGCTGGCCGGGCTTGCCCGGTGAGAGGGAAGAATTGACCGGGGAGGGTGACCCGTTCCGCCTCGATCTGCCCACGCTGCTGATCGCCAACAAGTGCGACCTCGATCCGGACTCCGCGAAGTCGAAATTCTCGAAGAGTTGCTTGGATTGCAATTCCCGGCCCTGACGGTATCCGCGAAAACCGGCAAGGGGCTTCAGGAAGTGGGGCCGTTCCTGTTCAGCGCGCTCGAGATCGTGCGGGTCTACACAAAATCACCGGGTAAGCCCGCCGACACGGATAAACCCTTCACGGTTCGCCGCGGCGAACCGTGAAGGGTTTCTCCGTGTCGGCGGGCTGGTGCATCGGGAAATCGCCAGGGACCTGAAATTCGCACGCATGTGGGGTAAAAGTGTGTACGACGGCCAGCAGACCGGGCCGGAGCACCTCGTCGAGGACGGCGACGTGGTCGAGTTGCACCTGTAGGTCATGTGGCTGACGCAAAAAAGGGGGTACTGACAAGTTAACTTTCGCGGAGCGAGAATCTAGGAACTTTTCCCTGCTTAAGCAGTTACTGCAATTTTACAAGACGCAAAGGCCCTTTAGAAGAGGATGGTCTCATGATTTTTGGGGCGGCGAGAGTTAACATGTCAGTACCCCACCGGTTTCTAAATCAATACCTTCGCCTGGTATAAATGCCGATGGCCCAAATCCTGTCAGAGTAGCGGCACTACCAGCTCTTTGAAAAGCGCCATCTGCTCCATTGAACTGGCTGGCGATGCCACGCCATGCTGCTGAAAATCGAGTATGAATTGCGACAGGCCCGCCGCCTCGTATTCGCGGATCTTGGCGGCACATTGCTCGGGCGAGCCGGCCACGGCGATCTCCTGCGGCAGTTCGGGCTGGTTTGAAAAGTAAGTGCCCGCAAAATGGGTGTTAATCTCCTCGCTCGTCAGCTCGCGGTCGGGTATGACATAACTGTAGATCCAGACCCCCAGCTTCGTCCTGGTGCCCAGCTTCTCGCATTCCGCGGCGAGTTTGGGAGCATAAATATTGCGCAACTCGTCGAAAGTGGGTGTGAACGGGTCGAAACATTCGGCGTAACGGGCCGCGCGCGGTATGCTTTTCTCGCCACCGGCCCACCAGATTGGCGGATGAGGCTTCTGCGCCGGCTTGGGCTCGCAGGTCATTGCGTCGAATCGGTAATATTCACCCTCGTGCGTAACCGCCTCCTCGGTCCATAGCCGGGTGATCACCTCGAGCTGCTCGTCGCAGACCCGCCCGCGATTCTTCAGGCTGACACCGTAGGCGTCGAACTGCTCCTTACCATAGCCAGGGCAGAGGCCGGCGATGAACCGCCCGCCCGACATCTGGTCCATCACTGCGATCGATTTGGCCCAGTGATATGGCGGCAGCAGCGGCAACGGAAAAGCGTCGGAACAGATGCGGATGGTGCTGGTTGCCCCGATCATGGCGGTCATGACGACCAGTGGTTCGAGGATGTGGTTGTGATCGAAGCTTGAGAACAGCTCGTCATTGGGTAGGGAGACATTGACGAAGGGGACATTAACTGAATAGAAACCAAGTGCCTCGGCGTGCCTGGCGACCTCGACCAGCCGGTTGACGGTGATGATTTCCTGACCCCAGGGGAAAGCGACGACGCTGAACTGGCTCATGTTCGGCATGGCGATAAGTTCCTCACGGTTTCGTTTGATGCACAAAACCTTGGTCCAAAATCCTTCCACCCAATATAGCTGTAACAGCCAACAGCCTCAATTCGGTTGTCCTTCCTATATATTCTGCTGTGTTAGTTTCTATTGCCTTTTACTGACGGGAGTTCGTAGCCTGTTCCCTGATAATTCCCTGTTTTAATTCCGGACGTAATCATCCAACTGGTTATGAAGCGGAGAATCCATGTGATACGGCGGGGAATTGAAGGGTGGAAGCCAGAGCATCCCGCAATGATATTCCCTGTATTTTCCCGATATAACAGGGAATTTATGGAGAGACGGGTTCGCAGTGGACTGCAACCACCGCCATATAATGCCATAAGGCATTGATAATAAAGCTTTTTTAATTAAAGAAATTATTTGTTCCATACTTTGTTCCATATTTATTTGTTTGGTCTACCCCCCCCCATACCCCCCTCATAGCATTTGACCCCCCGTTATATACGGGAACCTGGTAACGGATGGTCTCTGAATAATTTTGAAAATATTTGGGAATATCTGGCTGAATGCCGGACTTTTAATCCGATGGTTGAAGGTTCGAATCCTACACGGCCCAACATTTAATCCTTAAAAAACAATTATTTATAATATTTCTAGCAGTTGGCGAAATGGCTTTGCGTGAATTTTGCGTGATTAATTGCTGAACTCGTCTTCCGAGTCGAAGGGTGAATATCGGTCGCTGACCAGGGTTGTATGCCTAACTGTTCAACGAAGATCAAGTCGTTGTGCCCCTTTGACTTAACTCTGGGTTGTAATGCGAAACTCTTTCGGGCTCAGACCACCGACGCGGTGAAACATTCGCGTGAAATCAGCTTGATCTTTGAACCCGACGGAATGGGCAACATCCCCGATCCGCATGTCTGGTTTCCGCAACAGTTTTTTTGCCGCATTGAATCGCAATTCGTCGATCAGTGCTCCATACGTGTGGTCGTAGGTAGACAGCCGTCGGGTCAATGTGCGCACTGATGTATCCATCAACTCAGCTGCATCCCGTTCGGATACGTAACCCTCAGACAAGTAAGGCTTGAGCACTGCACGAAGCGTGCTCATGTAGTCAAAATCTTCGCTCAGAACGGGAAGTCTATCGTTCAGAAGCGGATTTTCCGCTCTACCAATTTTTGTGTCCCTGAGGGACGGATGCCGGTGCAGGCAGGATCGCGGCACGGCGATATAGCCCGCTGGCTGTTGTGTCATGATTCGGCTACCAGGAAAACATTCTTTTGCGCCGGGCGGAATATCTGCAGCTTCAATGCCGATCTCATCCGGGACCCACTGCCGTCCCAGAAAGTGCCGGATCAGGTCAAGAAAAATCCCCAGTTGATATGCCTGCGAAATCTTGTGGCCGGGTTCTTCCCCCATGCCCGAATAGCGGGAGTAGAGCAAAATGTCGTCCTGGCGTTGTTCGATTCCGATTTCGAGGTCAGTTGCCTCCGCGCTGATCATCAGCTTAAGTCTGCGCATGGCCTGCAAAAGCGTCGGGGCAGTCTCGAGTTTCTGCAAGAGAACAGCGTTGAGATTGTGGTCTCCGACGTGTGCGCCAACCCGCCACCCCAGTTCCGAATCTTCGTTCCGGGCTGCGGTATCAAAAAAAGACCAGACCCTCAGCAACGGGACGAACGCATCCGGGTCGTCACACATCACCGGCAATCCATGGCGGCGCAGATAGCGATCTACAGGGGCTCCAAGCTGGCGCAAGAAAGCAATGAAGGCCATAACATGCGCCAGGCGAAGCAGCGGCGGACCCAATTCCCCGGGCGAGTTCTTCAAGTTGGCAGTCATAGTGAATTAATTACTAACCCATATAAATGCCCTCGTAACTGATGCAAGTCAGTTGTTATGGCCTAAATAGACAAATAATCGGTGCAGTGCTGATGAATAATCTTCCCATGCGCACCAATTGTGCCAAGTCCTGGCCGATTTGATTCGCCTATACCACCGTCTGTCTGGCCGCGACTTGAACTGATTTTCTAACAACGGATGACTCAGTGAACAGCAGAGCAAAAAGGGTAGTGATACTCGCAGACGCCCAAACGCACATGATGCCTGCGCTGGCGTGCGAGATGGCGCGCCAGAATCACGATCTCGTTCTGGGTGATGCCCGGGATGGATTGGCCGACGAATTGATCAAGCTGGGCGCGAGGGTGGCGGTCGTGCCGGATACAGCGGACCAAACCAGGGAAGACACGATCCAGAAACTGGTCGACCGTGCCAGGGATACCTTTGGCGGCTTCGATTCCGCCTGTATCCGGACCGGGACGCACGGGATCGGCACTATTCTGGAATCAACACCCGAAGACTGCGATAAACAGTACGAAGGAAATTTCCGGTCGGTGTTCTATGCGTTGAAGGCCTTGCTTCCTCCCCTGGTGGAGCAACGCTCGGGACAGGTCGTGATCAACACCAGCGCCTCCGCCCTGCGGCCACAGGGCTTCGCTGCGCTGTATTGCGCAACGCGCGCCGGGGCCAACGCGCTTGTTCAGGCGGCGGCATTGACCGTGGCGCCATACGGCGTGACGCTCAACGCTACCGGAACCTATGCAATAAACTGCCCCGACTTCCTGCACGATGTCGGCGCCGATACCGACCCGGAAAAGCGCAGGGAGGTCGAGGATGCGTTGCCGATGAAGAAACTCTGTGAACCCGAGGAGGCGGCGCATTTCATTGCGGCGCTGATCGACGGCAAGGGGACGTTCCAAACGGCCCAGTATTTCGCCATCGACGGTGGCTGGAGTTTCATGTGATCCATCTGGCGGACGGGTGTTTGAACTTCGCGCCCAGCAGCCTTAAGAAATAAGGGTATAGGCCAATTTCAGTCTGACAAATCAAACGGAGGAAATACGCAATGCTTGACACTCAAACACCTCGAAGCCAGACCAATGGGAGGCCGTCATGAAACAGTGCAAATACATCCCGGCTGCATTATTGCTATTGCCGATCCTGATGCCGTCGGAAACGATTGCTGCTTCAATTCAGTACGGACAAGTCACCTCCGTTTCGGTGACCACGATAGAGGATGATGATGGGATGAGTGGTGCGGCAAAGGGTGCCCTGATTGGTGGGATGATCGGACCCCGGCGCCGAGGAATCAACCGTGGGGTAATCGCAGGCGCAGCGGTCGGCTCGGCGGCTGACGATGGTGACACCGAGACTGTTTATCTCTACACGGTGGATTACGTTGACAGCAGTGGCTCCATCCAGATCCAAACCGAGCAGGGAGATATTCGTGACGGTGACTGTGTATCAATCGAACAGGGCCAGCACGCGAACATCCGCCGTGTCAGTACCATGCATTGTGAGCAACAGACATCAACACCGCCAGAGCATCACGCCCAGGCTGCGAAAGATTGCGACCTGGCCAAACAGGAGATGATGGCTGCCGACACACAAGAAGCACTGGATATCGCGATCCAGAAAGCACGGATTCTGTGCGAGGATTGAGCTTATATTCAGGATTCATGATGCAAGGAACGGGAATTCCAATGGGTCCATCTGGCACGCTCGTCAGCTGCAGATCCAAACGAGGATCGATCAAATGAACCGGTGCTTGATAGCCTTGTTTGCATTAGTGCTTTCTTCCCCCGCTTTGTCGCTTCAGCAGGAGGGTGTTGATGATCCGGAACATCAGCCGCTGTCATCCGACTTGCCCATAGACTCCATTCCTGATCTTCGGGATGAAGACACAAAGCTGAAATTACAGGGCAAGAAGGTAAGAAACCTGTTCGTTGTTCCCATTCCCATGTCCAGCCCGACATTCGGCACCGGGCTGATCCTCGGCGGCGCCTATTTCTATCCGCAGACAGAGGAACAGAAGAAATCGCAGCCTGCGTCTTTTACCGGCGCTGCTGCAGGATACACACACAACAAAAGCTGGTTCGCCGGCGTGCTGCAACAAAACTACTTTGCCGAGGATAAGTGGCGGTTCAGTGCCTTGGCTGCATATGCGGATTTCAAACTGGAACTGATACCGCCGCAGGAAGGCTCGGAAGAAGGGCTGCTGGACTGGCTGGTCAAGGGTGTGGTGTTTCAAACCAGCATCTCAAGAAGACTCGGAGGCCATTGGTACCTGGGATTGACCGCCCACTACCTCGACATCCAGCAGGACCTGGACCTGAATGTCGAATATCCGGACTTTAACCTGGACCAGAAAATACGCTCACCCGGTGTCGGGCTGAAGCTGGAATACGATACGCGTGACATGCCATCGAATCCCTACCGGGGTCGGCGGTTCGAACTCAAGGCCATAGCTGCCGACCAGCAGCATAAGAGCGAAGGCTCATACCAGTCGTACTTTGCGCGTTTCAGGTCATATCACCAATTGAGCGACACACTGGTTCTGGCCTGGGAGTTGAGCGGCTGCATGAAGGACGGGCGCATCCCATTGTTCGATACCTGTCGCTTGAATCTCAGGGGCTTTCCGATCACGGATTACCTGAGCAAGGAATCGTTTCTGGCCCAGGTGGAAGCCCGCTGGCGGTTCTACAAGCGATGGGGCCTGGTTGCATTCGCCGGAGGCGGGCGGGTCGACGATTCTTTCGGCAACCACGGTGAAGGTGAGACCATTCCAAGCTACGGTGTCGGTCTGAGATGGATGGTGCTGGAATCCAAGAGGATCAACGTCCGC
>PVMK01134328.1_pt1 | contig 37356 bp, 38 predicted proteins | sample 1853481 | NCBI WGS metagenome assembly PVMK01 (sample SAMN08533507, study PRJNA380276) | Marine sediment metagenome, whole genome shotgun sequencing project.
CTTCGGGTCGGTTCGCACTGCCAACCAGTGATAGTCGGCCACATGGGCATGGGTATTGAAGATCTTTTGACCGTTGACCAGGAAGTGATCGCCCTTATCCTCGGCACGCATTTTGAGCCCCATCAAATCCGATCCTGCACCGGGTTCCGTATAACCCAGGCAAAATTCTATCTCACCACTGGCCAGCCGTGGAAGAAACTCTTGCTTCATCGCGTCACTGCCGTCGCGCAGGATCATCGGCCCACCCATGTAAGCACCGGCAAACGCCATAACAATGTCGGCCTGTGCCAATTCATCACGGATCAGATAGCTGACCACCTCTGACGATTCGAGCCCGCCATATTGACGTGGCCAGTTCGGCACCAGCCAACCCTTGGCGGCAAACGGCTTGATAAACGCCCGGGCCAGAGGCCCTCCGTAACAGGTTTCGTTGACGACCAGTTCTTCACGCAGCTCGTCGGTCGCCTCACGAGCGACATACGCCCGCACTTCTGCGACGATTTCCTGTTCTTCTTTACTCAGACCAAAATCCATGCTTTAAACCTACTTGGACTCATAGATATCAATGACCTGTTTTTCCAAATACTTAAGGATATGTTCGACTCTTTCTTTTTTGTGGTGTTGCATAAAGCTTGTCGCCATCCCTTGCATGGTCAGGAAGACAACATCCGAACCGAGTTCCAGGGCCTGGCCTTTATCTCCCCACAACGGATAAATCGCCTTTAGGGTTTCAAGTAACTGCTGCTCGAACATTTTTTTCTGCGGATAAATGATCTTCGCCAGTTCCGTTTCTGTCCGTGACGCCACAAGCAACTCGTTATAGGCAAAAAACGAGGGCAGATTGAAGTACTTCCATGTTGCCCTGATGGCTTTTTTGACCACCTCACTGGTCACGCCATTCTGGGGCTTCGCGTGCACCTCGGAAATGATGACTTTGTATTCCTTGAGGCGTTTTTCCTGCAGATAAAAAACGGCCCCTTTGATGACCGCATCTCTTGAAGGGAAATGGTGGAGCATGGCACCGCGAGAGACCCCCGCTTCCTCAGCGATTCGTGAGGTTGTGGTATTTTTATAGCCAAATTTTACAAAACACTGAATCGCAGCCTCAAGAATCGTTGCGCGCGTCATTGCACTCTTTTGTCCTTGCCATGAGTCCTTTTCACGGGCTGTCAATTTCACCTTGTCTTTTGCTTTTTTTAGCACTTTTCCAATCCTCCCAACCTAACTGTTTTATTGTCTCTAACTGAAATGCCGCCGCCTGATATCAACGTCCGCTCAATCATCAAAAACCTTGATCACCGTCTTGCCAAAATTCTTTCCTTCGAACATATGGCAAAAAGCCCTGGCTGTATTTTCAATACCCTCGAGCATGTATTCAACGGATTTCAGCTCACCGCTTTGAAGCCACTCAGTCAGCTGCTCACGTGCCTCACCATAACGCTGATCCTTGAAGTGGCACATAAAGCCCTTCATAGTCGCCTGTTTGGTCACCAATTCAAACAGATTACTGGGTCCGGGAACCGCTTCGGTCGCGCCATAACTGGTAATGGCACCACAAAGAATGATACGGGCGCCCTCGGCAAGATGAGCCAATGCGGCTTCCAGCATACTGCCGCCTATGCTGTCGAAATATACATCGATACCATCTGGGCAGGCCCTGGCTATTGCGATGCCAAGGTCTTCGGCGCCGCGGCGGTTAATCGCCTGATCGTAACCAAGTTCATCAACCAGACGGCGGCATTTCTCGTCACTTCCTGCGATACCAACGGTTCGGGCCCCCTTCAGCTTGGCGATCTGGCCAACCACCGACCCCACTGCACCACCCGCTGCACTGACCAATACGGTTTCACCCGGCTGCGGTTTGCCGATATCGGTCAGGCCGAAATAGGCCGACATACCGGTGTCGCCCAGGATACCCAGATAGTAACTAAGCGGAAATGGCAGCTTGTTGGCTAATCGTGCCATAAAATCGCTGCCATCGCAGATGGTGTATTCCTCCCATGCCAGACGCGCCATCAAGAGGTCACCAGGCTTGAAACCCGATCGTCGTGACTCAGTGACCTGTGCGAGCGTCAGACCCATGACCGCCGCGTCAATTTCCATGGCCGGCAGGACATTGTCGCCGCTGCCCTCATTCATCCAGTTGCGAAACCCCGCATCCAGAGAGATATAAAGATTCCGGACAAGAAATTCGCCGTCCTTGATCACACGCAGTGGTGTTTCCACAAGACGGAAATTTTCCTCGCGTGGAGCTCCCTCAGGCCGGGAGGCAAGAACAATTTGTTTATTGATTATCGTCATAATAAATAGTTCTCTGATAAATGAGGACAGCCCTGTAAGAGCCCTGCTTGCGACTAATCCAAATCTACGACAACCTGTTTGATCACCCCGCTGAAACCAAATGGTGTGCCATAACGCTTCGATACCGGCGTGCCTGTATCAAGTCCGACATCGAATGTCTCCTCAAGAGAGAAAATACCGGGTACGGTCTTTTCCAATACCGCCTCGCCAACTTTCCTGCCGTTGAGAAACAGTTCAGCTTTGCCCTGATGTTCACCGGTCTTGGTAAAATTAAGCACTATTGTGACGTCACCGGACGGCACCGCCTGATCGGACATGATCGTGTACCAGACATCCGCAAAATAATTATAATCATAAAATAACAGGCCGTCCTTTATATAAAGAGCATAGCCAGCTTTGTTGCCGCCAGCGGCCAGGATAACGCCTTCGGCACCTTCTGGCGGTACAGTAATTTCGGCAGTAATCGTGTAACTCCGGTTCTTTATCGGCGGCGAAAGGGCTTCCGTGATCCGCCGAGCGCCCGGTGGATAATAAACAAAATGATCGCCTTTCGGGCCGAAACGCACGAACACCTCGGTGATGCGTTTCAAGAGGTCATCATTCAGCGGATAAACATTGTATTTGAAGAACTCCTGATCCAGAAGAGCCTGTAAAGTGGTCAGCTTCTGCGGGTTTTTGGTCGCCAAATCACGGCTCTCGGCAAAGTCTTTGGAAAGATCGTAAAGCTCCCAGGCGTCGTTTTCATAAGGGACACTGGCACCGATATTATTCCACGGCATACGTTCTCCATGACGCGTCACCGCTTTCCATCCATCGGCATAGATCGCGCGATTGCCAAACATTTCATAATATTGGACGGTCCGTCGATCTGGGGCAGCGGGGTTGCCAAAGCTGTAGTTCATCGCAACTCCATCAAGCGGTTGCTGCTTCACCCCGTCAACGACCGCCGGCATCTCAATGCCGGCAGCCTCCAGAATCGTAGGCATGATGTCGATAATGTGATGATATTGAGTGCGAATCTCACCCTGTGCCTTGATGCTTCTCGGCCAGCTGATAACCAGGGGATCATGTTGGCCGCCACGGTGTGCCTGTTGTTTAAACCATTTGAACGGTGTATTCCCCGCCACCGCCCAACCGGCATGGAAATGCGGATAGGTATCAGGGCCACCCCAATCATCATAACGTTTCAGGTTTTCCTGATAGCTCGTTCTCAAACCATTATATTGCCGCGCCTCGCTGTAGGTGCCACCGAGGCCGCCCTCGGCGCTTGCGCCGTTATCAGACGCTACGATGATCAACGTATTATCCAACTCGCCAATACGTTCGAGCATCGCAACAATCCGTCCAAATTCATAATCTGCGTGACTGAGCTGAGCGGCAAAAACCTCCATCTGCCGGGCATACATCTTTTTGGCGTCGGCAGGCAAACTGTCCCAGGCAGGAATGATCTCCGGGCGGGACGGCATCTTGGTATCCTCAGGCACTACCCCCAGCGCCTTTTGACGGGCAAAGATCATCTCGCGGGCTTTATCCCAGCCCATGTCCATGCGGCCCTTATACTTTTCGATCCACACCTCTGGTGCGTGGTGCGGCGCATGCACCGCCCCGGTCGCCCAATACATAAAAAAAGGCCGGTCCGGGCGAGCGGATTTCAACCCGGTAATATAAGAAATCGCCTGATCCGCCATGTCCGTACTGAGGTGGTAATCGGGTTTACCTTGAGCGGGTTCTATCGGTGTGTGATTGGCCCACATTGCAGGCTTGAAATTGTTGGTGTCCGCCGACATAAACCCATAAAAATGGTCGAATCCATCACCGGTTGGCCAGCGGTCAAAGGGTCCGGCAATAGTCACATCACCGGGTGGCGTATGATCCCACTTGCCAAGAGCCATGGTTGTATAGCCCCGCTGTTGCAAAATCCTGGCAATGGTTGCGGCGCTTTTTGGAGTCCGCCCGTTATAACCCGGAAATCCCATGGCCAGAAGAGCGTGGCTTCCCATACCCACAGAGTGATGATTACGACCAGCCATTAGCGCTGCTCGTGATGCCGAGCAAAGTGCCGTCGTGTGAAAATTGTTATACCTCAGACCGGTTTCTGCCAGACGGTCTATGGTCGGTGTGTCGATCAGCCCGCCAAAGGCACCGGTATGGCCAAAACCGGCATCATCAATCAGCCATATCAAAACATTAGGGGCTTGGTCCGGGGCTTCAATGGGTTCCGGCCAACTTGCGACCGAGCTATCTACCGTACGGCCAATCTCGCCTTTAAAGGCTTTCTCATCTGCGACCGCGGCAGGGATCACCACCACTACAAGCAACAAAAAGATAGAAAACACTGTTTTTTTGCAAATGTTCATTTCCCTCCCTTGGGCAATTCTGGAATTCTGTCATTGTACAAAGCGATTGCCAAAGCTTGACGGCGTACCCTAAAGTAGCTTACATATTACACTCAATATAAACAAGTATTATTGTTTTTTATGTACGAAATATCTGCAATCAACAACCCATTCATGGTTTGAAGGTGTTCAGCCCTGGTTGCCAGATCAGTCGATGTTGTAACCGCCATCTACAGGCAAAGCCACGCCAGTAACGATGGCGGATTCATCGGATGCCAGGTACAGGATGGACAGGGCCACATCTACTACAGTCACCAGGCGTTTCATCGGATGCACCTCTGCGTGCAGCGCCAACGTCGCATCAATATCCTCACCTTCGGGAACCGTGGCCTCCATCATCGGTGTCTGGATGACGCCCGGATGAATGGAATTACAACGAATGGGATAGCCGCTTTCGGCACAATGCAAAGCCGTTGTCCGCGTCAGGCTCCAAACCACTGATTTGCTGGCTCCATAGGCTGGAACGAGTGATATTGGCCGCAATCCGGCGCCCGAAGAAATGTTGATAATCGAGCCACTTTTTGTGGTTCCCTTCATCGTCTCGATCGCATATTTACAGCCCAGAAAAACACCGTCTGAATTCACCGCATGAATCCGCTGCCAGTCCTCCAGCGAGGTATCCTCAATGCTAGCCATATGCAGAAGACCCGCATTGTTCACCAATATATCCAGCCTGCCGTATTCACTGATAATCCGTGACATCACCCGTTGCCAGTCCGCTTCATTGGCAACGTTTTGCTGGAGAAATAACACATCATGCCCGATCTCGGCCGCCACCCTGGTGCCAGCGTCCTCCTGAATATCCGTGATGACAACTTTGGCACCCTGCTCGGCCAAAATGCGTGCAGTAGCACATCCCAAACCTGAAGCACCGCCTGTTATCAGTGCAACTTTTCCGGAAACTCTTCCCATATCAATCTTCCTCAATTTTTAATTTACGTCACGCGGTCCGAACCACGATCTTACAATCAGTGTTTGCGTGTTTGAGTGACTCGAAGGCAACCGGCATGTCATCCAGGCTAACTACGCTTGTGATCATCGGCGCCGGGTTGATTCGCCCCTCTGCCAGTGCATCGATTACATGCTGGAAGTCATCACGCGTGTAAGCGATGGAGAAAATCAATCGTAACTGCTTCACCAATGCCAGCTGGGGCTCGAAGCGATCTTCACCATCAAACAAGCCAACAACAACAACCCGCCCCCGAGGCACCACCAATTCGATACCTTTTTGGATCAGGCCTGGCACACCCGCGCATTCGAATACCACAGTCGGATTGAATGCCAACGTCGCAAACTCGGCAGGAAGGTCCTGATCCGGGCTTAGCTGTTTTGTGGCACCCAGTCGCTCGGCCATCTGCGCGCGGGCAGGATTCCCTTCGACCACGACAATTGATTTAACGCCTACATACCGGCACCACACAATGACCGACAGGCCAATTGGCCCTGCACCCATAACAAGCACTGTATCTGCAGCGCTTGTTTTCGCCTCAAGAACTGCATGCCACCCCACTGCCAGGGGTTCGGTAAGAACTGCTGCATCGAGCGAAAGACCCGATGGCAGCGCCAATGTTTCAGCCGCGCCAGTGACTACATATTCAGCAAATCCACCGGCGACATCCATTCCGATGATCTTTTGCCCTTCACACTCAAAAGGTCGCCCTGCCCGACAGGCGTCACATGCTCCGCAAGCGATAAATGGCAGCGAGCAGATAGCGTCACCAACCGCCCACGGCCCTTCAATCCCCTCGCCCACCTCTTCAATGGTTCCCACAAACTCATGACCGAGGACGAGGCCCTGGCCGGGCTTCTCCAGGGGCGTGTGTGTGGCGTGCAGATCCGTACCGCAGATACCGCAAGCGTGTACCTTTACCAGAAGCTCTCTTGCGCCTGGTTTCGGCCGCGGCACGTTTTCTATGGCCAGGGCTTGTCCGGGACGGTGATATACGGCTGCTTTCATTACTTTAGCTCCCGATGCTTATTGAGCGGTGTACCCGCCATCAATAACCAGTTCGGCTCCGGTCATAAAGCGCGATTCGTCAGACGCCAGATAGAGGGTACCGTAGGCTATGTCATCGGGTGAACCAAGAAAGCCTATGGGGTGCTTGGATGCGAGGCGTTGATATTCCGATTCCGGGTCTTCAAAATTTCCCAGATGAGCATCAAGGAGCGCGGTGCGAATCACACCGGGGTTAATGGCATTTATACGAATATTATAGCCTTCACGCGCGCACAGAAGTGCTGATGATTTTGTGAAGGAACGCACGCCGCCTTTACTTGCGGTATAGGCAGATAAATCCGCGTCACCAATCATTCCTTCAATGGATGAGATGTTGATGATGGATCCACCGCCAGTTTTTTTCATCACTTCAATAGCCGCTTGTGTGCCCAGGAAGACACCATGCAAATTCACATCGATAACCGCTTTCCAGTCACTAAATGTAATGTCCTCTGCATTGCCACGCTCCGTAATACCGGCATTGTTAACCAGCACATCAAGCCTGCCACAGCGCTCAATGACAGCGGCAGACGCCTTTGCCCATTCCGCCTCATCGGTAACATTCAGCACCTGGAAGAACGCCTTGCCTCCGTCGGAATTGATTTCGTCAACGACCTCACGCCCTGTCGCCTCGTCGATATCAGCCACGATGATTTCGGCACCCTGTTTCGCCAGCAGAACTGCAATTGCCCTGCCAATCCCTGCTGCCGCACCAGTAACCAGTACCGTTTTACCTTTAACTCGTCCCATGTTGTTGATTCCTTTTTTTCCTGGACTCTCAGCCCGGGATCCTACCCTCAATGATGGTTGCCGCATTATCAATGACGAATTCGGCACCGTTTACAAATTTTGATTCATCCGACGCTAAAAATAGCACCATGTTAGCGACATCCACAGGCTCCCCGAGCCCCGTCAGCTCAGACGACATATTAATGATCGAACCGCCGCCAGTGCTTCGCCCTTTTCGATGTCGATATCACAGAGAACCACCTTCGCCCCTTCCGCAATCAAAAGAATGCTGCTGGCCTCTCCCAGCCCTGATGCGGCGCCTGTTACCAATGCGACCTTTCCTTCCACTCTGCCCATCCGGTCAGGCCCTTCCAGGCTCTGCGATAACATTGACAGGAATTGAGCTGAAGCGCGGCATCCCTGAGAATTTCTCCAGCCCCTCGCTATTGCTGACAAGCAGTGCAATACAGCTTCCGATCTCCCGAACCGGCGCCTTGGTCTCGACGCCAGGCAGATCACCCCAGGCATGAGCCATCGATATGGTACCGGGTTTCATCTTTGACGAAACCGCAACAATCGCCGGTATCTGACCATGCTCGGACCTGAGAAGAATTTCATCTCCCGTAACGATACCAAGATGGTCAAGGTCATCAGGATGCAGGTAAGCCGGGTTCGTCGTTCCTTTTTTCATCAACGCGTCCAGATCCCTGCCACTTGAGTTATATACATGCTTGAGACGCTGGCTGATGAGCAGGAATTCAAAGTCACGAGCGCTGGTCGGTGGGCCCGAAAAGACTTCCGCCAATTCATCATCGATACCCTCTGGCATCATTTCCAATCGTTCGTTTCCGGATACCGGCGGCGAAGCAGTAACGCTGATCCCCTCAAAAACATGGCCACCATCCTGGGCACGAATTTCGGCCAGCGGTACCTTGGACCTCGATGTTATATTTTCAAGAACTTTAAATTTGCTTGGTTTATTTTCCATATCCAGCGGGCCATCGGGAAGTCGAATTTCCGTCCCCATCCGTTTGGCAAGCCCCCAAAAAAATTCCCACTCCTCGATCACATCAAAATCGGGCTCCACCAGGGCCTCCGCATAGTGCGAATAAGGCTCCTCGTACCAACTGTCAACAAGAAGCGTAACGTCATCACGTTCCAGGCAAAGTCTGGGAGCAATTATGTAGTCGGCCAGCTTTGCGGTGGCTGACATTTTGATATCAATGCTGACACTGAGCTCAAGCGCCTCCAGGGCCCGGCAGGTTTTTTCCTGATCCGGCCAGGCAACTGCCGGATTACCACCGACACTGATCAGCGCCTTTACCTGGCCTTTGCCTGGAGTCAGGATTTCGTCGCTCAGTATGGAAACCGGCATTTCTTTGATCCTGCCAACAGCGGTCAAGCCGGCAATCTCGGTCAGACCCTGGAAACGGCATTTCGCCAGGTCATCCGGTGGCGGCCGCGGTGCGAAGGCTTGCGCCAGGCGGGGCCTGTTCGAACCCAGAACAGAGGGGTTCAGTAGATCGCCTGCACGGTTGAAACGACCGCAAACGGCATTGAGCGCCACGACCAGGTGTTCGGTCAGGTTCGGATGTGGTGACATATCCGGACCGGTTCCCGTCAGTGCTGCGCCACGCCCGGCGGTAGCGAACATCAGGGCCGCCGCCCGGATATCGTTTACGGGTATATCAGTGCGGGCTGAAACGTATTCCAGATTAAAAGGCTTGATCTGAGTGCTCAGGGCGTCGAGGTTACCCAGATGGTCCCGGCAGAATTCCCGTTCTTGCAGACCCTCTTTAAGAATAAATCTGATGATACCAGCGAACCGCACCGGATCTTCACCGGGTTTGATGGCCAGATGAATATTGGAACGCGAAGCTGTTTCCGTCTTGCTCGGATCCACCGTGATGACTTTCAGCCCTGCCTTCATAGCCTTGCGCAGCCGGGAAGAAGGACTGAACGGCGGCAGGCCACCATTACTGGAAAAATGCGAAACCAGCGGATTGTTACCAATCAGCATTATGACGTCAGCTTCAGCAAACCGGTGCACGCCGGCGCCCCAAAAGCCAGCACGAAGGCCCGAGATGGCTTTGGCCGGCTGATCTATCGTCACACTGGTATAGTATGAAGGTGATTTGATGCCATTGTGCCAGGCTCGACAAACCGGTACAGCGGCTGAGTTTTGAAACGCGTAGGAGCCGTTATAAGTGGCAACCGCACGGGGACCATCCCGGGCAATAATCGCGGTCAATTTTTCAGCGATTTCATCCATCGCCTGCTCGCTGCTGATTTCTTCATAACGACCATCGGGCAAGCGTTTCAGTGAGGATCTGAGCCGATCTTTGTGGTTATGCACGGCGGCAAGCTCACGACCCTTGAGGCAGGTGTAACCACCATAGACAGGATCGCTCGGATCCGGATAAACCTTGACCACGCGCCCCTCATTGGTCTCAACCTCAAGAGCACAATAGACATGGCAAAACCGACAATAGGATTTCTTTCGTTGCAAACTTTTTCCCATATACAGGCCATACGGACCTTTATATTACCAACCCACAATAAAACATTCATTACTGTTTTTTATTACCACGGGTTATGATAGTCTCCAAGCGTGAAAAAACAAGTACTTTAGGAGTCGTCATGAGAATAAACAAACAGATTGCCCTGGCCGCCCGACCCCAGGATGTCATCAAAGTCACGGACTTTGCACTTCATGAGGCCAAAGTTCCAGCGCTTGAGCCCGGACAATATCTGATCCAGAATCAATATCTGTCAATGGATGCTGGCTTCCGCAAATGGATGAACGAGGGTGCTGACGACAACTACCTGAGCACCATGGAACTGGGCAGCCCGGTCCAGAGCATGATTCTCGGCCATGTCATCGAATCGCGCAATCCTGACTTTCCGCAAGGCACTGTGGTGATGGGTCGAACGTTTTGGGAATGCTTCAGTGTTGCAGGTACCGAGGATTTTGTGACCAGGCTTGAGCATGACGGGTCGTTACCGCTCAATGAATATGTATCAACCATGGGCCCAACCGGCATGACCGCCTATTTTGGTTTTTTTGATGTGGGCCAACCAAAACCCGGGGATGAAGTTCTGGTGAGCGCGGCAGGTGGTGCTGTTGGTTCAGTTGTTGGGCAATTGGCCAAAATTGCGGGATGTCGCACGGTCGGTATCACCAGTTCCGATGATAAATGCGCCTGGCTGATCGACACGCTCGGCTACGATGCCGCCATCAACTACAACGCCCCTGAGGGCCTCGCCGCCCAGATCGAACGCGAACTTCCAAATGGCTTCGATATCTATTTTGATAATGTCGGTGGCGGCATGCTGGATGTTGCCATGTTACATATGAAGGAATATGCACGCCTGGTTCTGTGCGGCGCAATTTCCCAATACAGCAAAATGGATGAGCCTGCCGCTATTTATAATATGTGGGAATTTATTGTCAAACGCGCAACGGCAAGAGGCTTCATGTTTACTGACTATGTTGAACAATACCCAGGCGCTATTAAGGAAATGGGCAACTGGATGCGCGAAGGAAAATTGAAAAGCGTGATCAATACCTATAAGGGGATCGAACAGACGCCCAAGGCCTTCTGCGATATGATAAATGGTGCCAATCGTGGTAAAAATATCGTTGAACTATAGCCCCGGTCACCAACCGGGCCGGGTATCCGTCCAGATCATACTTGAAGGCTGTTGTCCAAAACACACTATGAATTCATCCAGGAGGAACATGCTTTGAGTCAATCGAATCTGGAAAAAGTGCAAGCCATGTTTGATGCCATGGCGGAGGGTGATTTCGAGCTTATGAAGACATATCTGCACGCCGAGGTGATTGTGACCGAAGCAGAGTGCTTACCCTACCCCGGCATTCACAAAGGCCCGGATGGTTATATGCGGCTGGTAGATAAGGTCGTGAATACCTGGGATGACCTTCAATTAACGGTCAATGCCATGGTGGGAGACGGTGATATGGTTATGGTGGTGTCAGAATTTGCAGGCAAAAACAAAGCAGGCGTTGCCTTTAATATGCCGATGACAGAAGTATTTTATTTTAGCGAAGGAAAAATCATCGAGGTAAGGCCGTATTATTTCGATACGCATAAACTGGCTGAGTTGCACGCCCAACAAAGCGCCTAGCGGAGGCGGATCGAAAACCAGCAACCCTGGGCTGGGGCCATCCCCAGCCCGCACAGGCATTACTGGTCGGGGAAGAAGTACTCCATGACCAGCTTGGTACAGGTGTATTCGCGCACCTTGACCACCATACCGTCTTTCAGCTTCCACATCATGCAGTACTGGTTATCGTAGTTCGCACCCGTCGCTTTCATCGTGGCATGGCCGGACGCCCGCACTATGACCCAATCCCCGGCCGGGATCATCTCATCGACAGTGAGCTGAATAAAGCCATCCAGGTAGGAGCCGACCTCTCCAATTATCTCCAGGTAGCCTTCCTTACCCCGTATATGGCGGGAAAAAGGTGAAGTCCCCATCAGACGAAAATCGATATCATCATCGATAACCGCTAACAAGCCTTCCACGTTCAGATTTCCGATATCCTCAATGGCCTTGCGAATAATGGCCGTATTGGTCTCATTGAGCTTAACCAGCCGTTCACCTTCAGTCATAGTTGTATCAGTCACAAATCTCTCCTTTTTCCAAATGTATTAGCAGTACTATCCCAGTATTCTCGGTTGCATCACTGTCGTCAGTCATTTTAATATAAACATTATAGTTTGTTTTTTATACACGAGGGCCGACCTTTATGCAACCGAGAATACCGCGACTGGAGTACCCTGTTCCATTATGAATTATTGCGAACCTTTGCAAATCGTGCAGAATGCCTACTTCGTACAGGACCTGGATGGGGCCATTGAACACTGGCACAGTGCTTTCGGGCTGGGCCCATTTATTGTTAACCGACATATTAAGCTGGAACAATCAACCTATCGGGGAGCGCCGATGCCGCTCGACATCTCCGCAGCCTTTGTGCAATCCGGTGAATTGCAGATCGAGCTTCTGTGTCAACATAATCCTGAGCCCTCTGCGTTTCGCGATATGTTTACCCAGGGCGAGGAAGGTTTGCACCACGTTGCTGTCTTTTCCGATGACTATGACCAGGTCATCAGTGCATATAAAGCTCGTGGGTTTGCCGTTGCCTCGGAAATAATGGTGGGAGAGGGGTTAGGCGCGGCCTTTATTGATACCCGTGAACTGTTGGGGCATATGCTGGAAGTGTATCGTGTCAATGACGATCTTCACGCATTTTATCGTTTGGTTGCTAATGCTGCGCGTGAGTGGAACGGACGTACATTAATAATTGATGTCAGCGAGTCTTCCTCATAACTTGCAGTAGCAAGTCCGGGGATGGGAGAAAGATGAATGCAACCTACGGCTGAATTTGGCCCCGTGCGTGTTTATGCGGGTAAAAGGAACGGGAAATATCCTGATGGAAATCAGGTCATAGTCCAGGGTGCGGACAGCCGGGCAGTTTTTGACAGCCCCCTGGTTTCTCATCACATCGGCAGAGATTTTGATGAGGCTGATCTCGTCATACAAGGCCACATTCACGAGGATCATACAGCCGGCCTGGTGCGTCTTCCTGATGTGCCGGTTTACGCCCATGAAGCAGACTTGCCGGCGATTCAAAGCTGGGACGGGGTGAGGGATAACTATGGGTATGGAGAAGACGTCATGGAGGCGCAGATTCAGTACATGGTGGATAAATTCGACTTTGTGCTGAGACCTGACGCCATAGGGTATACAGACAAGGCCAGCTGGGACCTCGGCGGCGGGGTGAAAGTCCATGCCATCCATATGCCGGGACACACGGCAGGCAACTGTGTGTTGCTCGTCGAACCCGTGGGGCTGGCATTTATAGGCGATATCGAATTGGGCAGATTTGGCCCTTACTACGGTGATAAATCATCCTCATTGACAGAGACCAGATACACCTTGAAGCGATTGCCTTCAATACCCGCGCAGGTATGGGTGACTTCGCACAATCGCGGCATTTATACAGACAGGGGTGCAATGCTGGCCGATCTCCAGGCCTTTGAAGAGAAATTGTTTATCCGGGAGGAACGTATTGTCAGTTTGCTGAGAGAACGGCCGCGAACGTTGAATCAGCTTGTTGATTTCAGGGTTCTATGGCCAATTTACTTCGAAGCGTTTTGGGTGGAAGCGACAGAGCGTTTCACCATATCAAGGCACCTGGAGGAACTGCTGGGAAACGGTCGTATCAACAAAAACGAGGATGGGTTTTTCTCGTTGGAATAATGGAACAACTCTTCCCCTTAACTTGCAGTGGCACTGCTATCCACCGGGCTACAAATCCAGACTGAACGCGGGACGAATGGTAATTTCCTCCAGATTCAAATCGATCGGCTGTTCAAGCACGTACCTGACCATGTCGGCAACCTGTTGCGGGTTGCCCAAAATACGTTGCGCATCCGCGCCCTCAGGGTCGAAGCCAACCGCGGCCGCAGCCGTCGCAAAGCGAGCCAATGACTGTTCAGTAAACCCCCTGGCAAGTTGCGTGGCAAAACCTCCAGGGATAATGGTAGTTACCCTGATATCATCCTGCTCCAGTTCTTTGCGCAGCACCCTTCCCAGCTGGTTCACCGCAGCTTTGGACACGCTGTAGGCACCATAACTGTCATTACGTCCGGCCAGGGAACTTATATTGATCAAATGCCCGGGGGAGCCTTGTCTGCGCATCACCTGAACCGCAGCGCGGCACCCTTCCATCGGTGCTAACACATTGATCATGAACATCTCATAAGAGCGCTGCGGGTCTGCCTCAATGGTTGGTTCGGGATACATCACCCCCGCATTATTGATCAATGTGAACAGATTTTTATGCGCTTCACCAACCTCCCTGACCAATGCCGACAACGCGCCACGCTCACAGAGATCCATTGTGACACACTGTGCTTTTGGGCCGCCGCTTGCTGTGATAGCTTCAGCCGTAATTTCCAGTTCTTCAGCCGACCTGCCCACCAACCACAGTTCCATGCCGGCGGTACCCAGGGTTTGTGCAATCAGCCTGCCGAAACCACTCGAAGCACCGGTCACAATACCCGACTTTCCAGCAAATATTGAATTCATAAAATCTCTCCTTGTCTACTCTACAGGTGGGCAATACACTTGATTTCAACCATTAGCTCCGGCATAGCGAGAGCATCAACCTGAACCAGTGTTTGGGTGGTGGCAGGACTGGCCCCATAGGCTTGTTCACGAACAGCGTATATCTGTTGGAAATTAGCCATTACTTGCTCCATGTCGGTTACAAACCAGGTTTCATCCACCACATTATCCAAATTTGCATCTAACCTGGCCAGGACATCACAGATATTGATATAGGCCTGTCTGACCTGTGCCTGCAAATCATTGATGCCAACAAAATTACCTGCACCATCAACACTGACCTGGCCGGATAGATAGATAATATTGCCAACCTGGACAGCATTGGCAACGGCATTCTTGAAGGGGCCAAACCGCACTACTTTTTTATTGACAGCCACAACCTTACCTCCTTGTTTAATCGAAAAACGCGAATGGTGCTTTAGTTCTGGTGGTCCTACATGGTCGAATTGATCGGCCACTAATGTACTGCATCATAATTAGTGACACTTCCCGTCAGTCGAGGATTAACGTAGCTCATTTTTTGCCACTTTGCCGGCTGCATTTTTTGGCAACTCTGCAACGATTTCCACCGTCTTGGGTAATTTGTAACCGGCGAGACGGGTGCGGGCAAAAGCGATCACACTATCTGTGTCAGGTGCAACCCCCGCCTTGAGTACCAGAACTGCATGCACCCGCTCGCCCCATTTATCATCCGGAACCCCGATGACTGCTGCTTCGAGGATATCGGGGTGTTCATACAGGACATGCTCAACTTCACGCGGATAAACATTCTCCCCACCAGTGACGATCATGTCTTTCATGCGATCTGTGACGTACAGATAACCCTCCTGATCAAAGTAACCCACATCACCGGTATGCATCCAGCCACCGCGTAGCGCCTCTGAAGTGGCAGCGGGCAGATTCAAATATTGATCCATCAAAGTGGGACCCCGGCACACAATTTCCCCAAGCTCGCCAGTACCCACATCCCTGTCCTGGTCATCCACGACCCGTGCTTCCAACCCCAGGCCCGGCGTTCCGGCACTGGCCAGACGATGAGGTTTGTTTACCGGATCATGATCGCGGGGACGCAAAAACGTAATGGCGTTGGTTTCAGTCATGCCATAGGTTTGCAGAAATCCGCAGCCCATTAACTCAAGAGCGCGAGAAAGGGTTACCGGGGGGATAGGCGAACCACCGTAAACCACGGTGCGCAAACTCGTGAAATCAGCATTTTCCACATCTGGCAGGTTGATAATGGTATTGATCATGGTGGGCACCCAAAGCGCCACTGTTATCCGGTGGCGGGGCAAAAGCTCAAGCACACGTAGCGGCTCAAAATCTTTGACAAGAACAACGGTTGAACCCACGTAGAGATGGCTAAGACAGTTAATGGAACCAATATGAAACAGTTGCAAACACATTAAGAAACGGTCTTCAGCGGTCATTTGATATTCAAATAAGTTGCAACTTATACGGGCGAATAACGCCCGGTTGCTGATGATGGTGCCTTTGGGTCGACCCGTGGTTCCGCTGGTGTAAAGGATTACAAATGGTGCTTCGGCGGAAATACTCCAGTGTTTGTCGTTTGCCGGTTCCACCGATGCGATCAGAGAGTCGTAATGACTCCCCAAGCTGTGTTTTTCACTGACCGGGAGAGCCTTGGCAATATCAGAAAACTCTTCACCACAAATCAGCAATTTTGGCCTGGCATCATTAATGATATATTCCAACTCAGGTAACGCCAGCCGGAAATTCAATGGCAATAAAACCAATCCAGCCCGGATCGCTGCCACATGAATCTCGAAATATTCGGCCTCATTTTTAGCCAGCAAGGCGACGACGTCGCCCGGCTGCAACGAAAAATTCCGAAACAACCGCACCAGCTGGTTAGCCCGGGAATCCAGTTCTCTGAAAGTAATACTTCTATCTGCAAAAATGACCGCAGGATGATCAGGCGCCTGACTACAGGCATAAGACAGCAGGTCAGGTACAAAACTCATGCCAGGGCCTGTTAACAAGCCAATAGCAACCCGCCATCCACGGGAATAATATCACCCGTCACGTAGGCACCGCTTTTAGAACACAGGTAGATTGACAAACCCGCGATTTCCTCAGCTTTTCCATATCGCTGGGAATCGGGCTTTGCTTAACATCGCCTTGTTGGCGTCTTCGTCCGCCATGATATGTGCTGTCATCTGGCTGGGGAAAAACCCCGGGCTGATTCCATTGACGGTAATGTTATCCAGTGCGAGGTCATACGCCAGGTTCTTTGTAATTTGCGCCAGTGCTGCCTTGCTGGCGCAATAGGAGTAGGCCGTCATCGGGTCCGATCTGGCACCCAGAATCGAGGTGATGTTGATCACCCGGGAGGGTCTTCCGCAGTGGCTGAGCACTTCAACAGCGGCATCATTTTCTGGGTTAGAAAGAACACTGACTTGGCATTCAGGTTCATCACCCGATCCCAGCCTTTCTCGGAGAATTTTTCAAACGGTTCACCCCAGGCAACACCGGCATTATTGACCAGGATATTAACGGAATTCTCCCTGCCTTGAAAGACCGGCAACCAGCGCTTCTATTCCCTCTATCGATGAAACATCACCCGGCAGCGACAGACATTCACCAGGATAATTTTTTAATCTCTTAGCTGTTTGTTCACAGTCTTTGGCAGTACGCGAAGAGATATAGACACGACAGCCTGCTGCCACCAGGCCTTCGGCAATCATGGCACCAATTCCGCGTGAACCACCCGTCACCAGGGCCGTTTTTCCTTGAAGAGAAAAAAGTGATTGTAAATCCATTATGTTTATTGTCCGTAAATTAACCAACCCTGGAAGCCAGGTGATTGTACTGTGAGACCATCAAAGACTATACTTGCCCTTCTTTCTGACCACAAGTCATAATAGAACAGAAAACTTAGATCGTGATCGAGTCACGATAATCCTCCCAGGCTATTGTCGATTATTATCATCGGGGCCACCTAATTAATGAACAGCAAAAAGTTCTATGGCTGGAAACTGGTCGCAGTCTTTTTTGCTGTCTATTTCTTGAATGGTACATTTCCCTATTATGGCGGGGTGGTCATTAACTCATTCATGTCAACGGAAATGGGCCTGGACAGAAGCACGCTCGGTCTGGGGTTTTCAATATTTACAGTTGCGTTCGGCCTGTCGTCCCCGTTGGTTGGATCTCTGGTAACAAGAATTGGCGCGCGCAAAACCTTACTTTATGGATGTGCCGTGTTGACGACGGGTACATTGCTCATGGCTTTTGCAGTAAGCACGGCCTGGCATTACAACTTATATTTTGGCGTTATCATCGGCATTGGTGTCAGCATGAGTGGCGTTGTACCCATTTTATCGAGCCTCTCAACCTGGTTTAAGCACCGCAAGGCAACTGCCACGGCTATTGTCATGTCGGCCTCGGGGATGAGTGCCCTGATTTCTGCACCGTTGCTGGCTGTCATCGTCGGTTTAACCGGTGACTGGCGTTTTGGCTGGATGACTGTCACGATCACAGTGATTATTACCACCATCATCGTCGCCTTCGGCGCAGTCGATACACCCGCCGCCATGGGCCAACACCCGGATGGTATTGATCCCCGGGTGCCTGCTATTGATTCGACTGCCAAGGCTCACCCAACAAGGGTCTACCAATCAGCCGACAGCTGGTCCGTCTCCGAAACCTTTGCTAGCCGATCATGGTGGCTGCTGGTATTTGGTTCGTTTGCTTTTTTGGTGCCATTTAATATCTCCATGGGGCATGGAGTCGTCCATTTGCTCGACCTCGGACACAGCGAAGAGATGGCCAGTTTTTCAATCGGTCTCATCGCAGTGTGCAGTATCGGAGGCCGCCTTGGGGGGGGCTGGCTGAGTGACCGTATAGAACCACGGTTTATCTGGTCTGTTGCATTGCTGATGATGTTTGCCGGTATGTATTTTCTTAAGAACGCCTCAAGCATAACAATGGTCTATGCCTATGCTGCAATGTTGGGTATCGGCATGGGTGCGTCTCTGGTTTGCATGATCACACTGGCTGGTAATTATTTTGGCACCCGGGAATACCCCAAAATTGTGGGATGGTTACTGTCCATCAGCACGGTATTAGCCGCAATTTCCCCCATACTCGCAGGTGTTGCCTATGACAGGTATGGCTCGTATGAGTCAGCTTTTTACGGTGCCATGTTTATCACCTTTGTGGGGGCCTCAATAATGCCTTTTGCAAGCCCACACATAAAAGAGCTTGAGCCATGATTATCACTATTGGGCCCTTACAGGGCTCGTATAATCTCTAAAGGCAATAGATTAAATCCTGTGTTTTGAACCTGGAAGATATTATCAAGAGACTTAAATGAGCAAATCAATCAAACGATATATTGACCTGGTTTATGGCTCGGCGCTTAGAAGGCCTGACGATATTGCCATTGTTTGTGGTGAAGACCGACTCACTTTCAGGCGGGTGCACAGGCGGACCGGGTGCCTTGGAGCTGCCTTCAGGGCGCAGGGCCTGGTGGTTGGCGACCGGATCGCATTACTGGCAGATAACGAACTGCAATACCTGGAAATACAGGCGGCTTGTCTACGCTCCGGATTCACCCTGGTGCCTCTGAATGTACGACTGACCGATCCTGAACTGGAATATATCATCAGGGACTGTGCGCCGGCTTTAATCATCGGCGGAAAAAATTACGCAGATACAGTCCAACGCATTGGCAGGCTATGCGGGATTGACAGAATCTACTCGACCGCTGAAAACGATATCGTGGGCTCCTATCGGCAGCTACTCGATTCGGCTATGCCGGATCCGGACGCCGATCCAACCGACGGTGATCTGAACGCCCTGATACTTTATACCAGTGGCACCACCGGTTACCCCAAAGGGGCAACCATCAATCGCATGGCTTTTTCCGCCCGTGTGATGGGCAATGCCCTGGAAATGGAAATTGGTCAGGACGAAATCCTGCTGCAAAATCTGCCTTTGTTCCACATTTCGGCCTTCCTTTTCTATGCCTATTTTTTCCGGGGCGCTACCTGTGTTCTGTTGCCCAGTTTCGACCCCGGGCATGCATTAGAATTAATGAGCAAAGAAGCCGCCACCGCTACAAATGGTGTCCCCACTATGATCACAATGTTGCTGGATGCGCCCAATATTGATGCATATGACCCTTCCCCACTCAGGCTTATTACTTATGGTGGTGCACCCATTGAGCCATCACTGTTAAGAAAAGCCATCGCAAAATTTGCTTGTGGTTTCCAGCAACACTATGGCATGACCGAAGCAGGCAGTGTCTGTATATTGAAGGCCGAGGACCATGATCCTGATGATACCGATGCCCTCACTTCTGCTGGTTGTGACGCGGCAGGTTACGAGCTTCGTATCGTCGACGAAAATGGAAAACAACTACCCAGCGGTGAAGCGGGTGAGATCATCCTGCACGGCGCAGGCCTGATGACAGGGTACTGGGGGCACCCTGAAAAGACCGCGCTGTCTTTGGTCAACGGCTGGTTCCACACGGGTGACATAGGCTACCGTGACGAACGTAACTTCCTGCATATTGTTGATCGGCGCAATGACATGATTATCAGTGGTGGTGAAAATATCTATCCGCGTGAAATAGAAGCTGCCCTGGGTGATCATCCCGCCATGCCCGATGCGGCAATCATTGGTTTGCCTGATCCAAAATGGGGCGAGGTCGTAAGCTGTGTGCTACGCGAAGATGCCCCTGCTGAGGAAGAACTGGAGGCCTGGTTACGTAACAGGATTGCAGCATACAAGGTACCGCGGCAATGGTTTCGGGTACCTGAACTGCCGCGCAACGCCACCGGCAAGGTATTAAAGATTCAACTACGTAAACAATTCAGCAAAAGTAACTAGGCCCCGATCACAAGGATTTTAACAATGCCCCGATTATCCAAGAGTGCAGCAAAGGAACGCCGACAGGATCTGATAGATATTGCCGCCCAACTTTTTCTAAAACAGGGGTATGAAAATACTACCGTCAACCAGATCATCAACAGCCTGAATCTTGCCAAAGGAACCTACTACTATCACTTCAAATCCAAAGAAGACATTTTAATCGCCGTCAGTGACAAACTGATCAGCGATACGCAGAAGAAACTGGTCGCAATACACCAACAAAACGACAAAGACGTGTTGTGGCGTATACGGGAAATTCTCAGCATCTTCCACGATGACTTTTACCGTAACCGAACGATATGGAAGCTTGTTTACCATGATAATAATGTTGCCATGCACAAACAGGTAACCAAGATTGGCGGCAAACGGTTTACACCCCTACTTACAGATGTATTACAAGAAGGCATGGAAAAAGATCTTATTCATGTGCCCCACGCCCGCGAAACTGCACAGGTGCTCATCTCAATCTTTGATATCTTTTCCTACCAGCTCTGTTCCACAAGAGGGCATGACAAAAGAGTGCGGATTTTTGAGACATTAAGATATTTGATCGGGCAGATACTCGGGAAAGATTGTATTCCTGAATTCAAAAGCTCAAAAGACTTTAAAAGAAAATAGTTGTTTACCAGACAGCCAACCTGTATCACCAGCCGGGTTGTATAATTCAACTCATGAAGAAATCAGGACTGACAAATCCCCGCAGCCCCAGGCAAGCCCAAATCGACTCCAGTCGTCAATGGATAGTGGGTGCTTATTCACAGCTGATTACTACAATGCCTGATGAAAAGATCACGATCTCTGCCATTTGTTCAACGGCTGGTGTGGGCAGGCAAACTTTTTACCGACACTTTAAAAGTAAAAAAGACGTGTTCACCTATCAAATGAATCACGGATATGAGCTTTACTGCGAACAACTACGAAAATTGCCCCGTGAATCCCTGACAATGGAGTTTTTGTTGATTGAAGCCTTCGAATTTTGGCAACAGCACCAAACTGTTTTAAACCCATTGGCTCAGTCCAAAGATTTGAACTACTGGTTTATGGAGATGTTTACACGAGTCTGGCGAAGAATAGCCAAGGAATTTTTGCCTGCCTCCTTGCCCAATCAATACGATATAGAGTTTCAAATCGCAGGGATAAACGGTGTTTTTCTGCATTGGTTGAAACGGGACATGAAAGAGTCGCCGGCTTATATTGCAAAATTGATTGTAAATTTACTCGACAGTCACGACTTAAACCAACGGGACTAACCCGCAATTCGCTTGCGAGTCAGTTCATTTAGATTTCCCCATAGCTCGGGTTTACAGCATCTCAGCCATTTCCCGCAATTTGTTTTTCGCTATCTTATTCAGCAACACCCTTGGGAAGTCATCCACCACGCAGACATATCGGGGAATTTTAAACATCGACATGTGTTCGCGGCAGTGGTCCAAAACCCTGGCGTCAAGCCCTTGTGAGTCAGCGCCCTTGGCAGCGATGACATAAGCCACCGGCACTTCATCCAGGTCGGGGTGCTTCTTCGCTACAACCGCAACTTCTCCGACCTCAGGTATCTGAAGTATGACCGCTTCAACTTCCTCCACGCCCACATTTTCTCCACCGACTTTGATCATATCCTTGAGCCGTTGGGTGAAATACATATGGCCGTTTTCACCGAGCTTAATCCCGTCGCCGGTTCTGAACCAGCCATCGACAAAAGCCGATTCGGTGGCTTCAGGGTCGTTGTAGTACTCAAGAAACATCTGTATACCCCGGGCGCCTTTCACCCACAACTCGCCGGTCTCGCCAGGCTGGCTTATCTCCATGGTCTCCGGGTTTATCACCTGGCATTGATAGCCCGGCACGGTACTACCCAACGAACGCTCTGGGTACTGGCGATGCGGGCTGGTACACAATGCATGGATGATGGTTTCGCTGGAGCCAAAGATCGAGTGGAAGCGGGCTTTCCACATCTTTGAAACCGCTGGCAGTTCGGCCATCCCGATACGTTTCAGAGTGTGCTGTTCAGGTACGCTCTTGGTGGCCACATTAAACACCAGCGGCAACATCGACATATGTGTTACCCCGTATTTTTGAACAATCGGCCAGAAGCGACTGACAGTTACCTTGGGCAGCAACACCACGGTGGCGCCAACCCCCAACGCGATGGCGGTAGACCACATTTGTGCATTGACATGGAAAAATGGCAAATAGGTCAGCATTACATCTTCGGGACGCATGTCAATATTGTGAGGCCCCATGGTGGCCGACCACAATAAATTGCCATGGGTGTGAACCACAGCCTTGGGTAGCCCTGTAGTGCCTGAGGTAAACAGGATGCCTGCCGGAGACAATGCCCTGCAGTCAGCAAGGACTACACTGCCCGTGTTGTCGTACAGAGCTGCAAATGACTCATAACGCGGGTAGTCAGCGGTATTGCCCACACTCATGTCGCTGTTGAGCGTGGTGCATGCCATCCAGCTAATACTATCTTCAAACCTTGACAACATCTCAAGGAACCTGGGCTGGGTGATCAGCGCAACTGGCTGGGTGGTGGAAATAAAATGGTCCATCTCTGTCGCGGTTGCACCGGAATTGGTGGTAACTGCAACCGCCCCAATCAGCGAGCAGGCATACCAGCTAATCAACATCTCGGGGCAGTTTTCACAATGAAGAATCACCTTGTCTCCGCCTTTTATCCCGCGTTGTTGTAGTCCGCCGGCCACCGCACAGATATCGTCCCAGAATTGCTGATACGTCCATGCCCTGCCTTCTTCGGTGAACGGGTGCCAGTGGAGAAACACTTTGTCGGGATGCTCATCGACCCACCCTTTCAGCAGTGAGCCGATGTTTTCATTTCTGAATTGAAATTGCTCCGCAACCTCACCAGCGTCGGTTAAGTACATAGTTGTTACCTCTCTATTCCTTTAGCCAAAGAGCCTGACTACAACATTGCCATCAAAATCACTAAAACAGAAGTCATTCCATGTTAAATGTGGCATTTGACTGTCTATTGTCCCAAATAGCTGACTTGCTAAAGCAATATCTGTGTTATTTATCATCAGACTAGTTAGTATCAACGCTGAAGACACCACAACAGACGGAGCGACGGGAACGATGAGAAGAAAGCGAGTTTTGATCGCGAACAGGGGAGAAATTGCTGTCCGGATCATAAAAGCCTGCGAAGAGAGCGGCATCGAAACCATTTTGGCGGTTTCCGAAGCTGATCAGGACAGTTTACCCGCCAGATTGGCGGACAAAGTTGTCTGCATTGGCCCGCCACAGGTTAACTTGAGCTATCTGAACATACCGATGATTATTGCGACCGCACAAGGTACCGGCGCCGATGCTATTCATCCCGGCTATGGGTTCCTCGCTGAAAACCCCGAACTACCCAAGGCCTGTGAGGACAATGGTATTATTTTTATCGGCCCGCGATCCGAAACGATGCGGCAATTGGGTGACAAAATCAGCGCCCGCCGAATTGCCATAGAATGCAACGTGCCCATCAACGAGGGCAGTGAAGGCCTTGCCGATTTCAAAGACGTGGAAGCCGCAGCCGAAGAAATCGGATTCCCGGTCTTGATCAAAGCATCTGCCGGTGGCGGCGGTCGCGGTATGCGTATCGTCACGCAGGCAAAAGACCTGAAAAATGCTTTTGACATGGCTTCCAACGAGGCCCAGCAGGCTTTTGGTGACCCAACGCTATTTGTGGAACGCTACGTTCAGAACGCCAGGCACGTCGAAGTGCAAATCCTGGGTGACAATTTTGGCAGAATCGTACACCTGGGCCAGCGTGACTGTTCGCCGCAACGGCGGTACCAGAAAGTCGTAGAAGAGGCCCAGCCAATTGGCCTTCCTGTTGAATTAACAGATAAAATTTCAGCTGCTGCGGTCGCACTTGCCAAAGGTATCAATTACAACAGTGCCGGCACGGTCGAGTTTCTGGTAGACATGGATCGAAACCAGTTTTATTTCATGGAAGTGAACACACGAATTCAAGTAGAACACCCGGTCACCGAGGAAATAACCGGCGTAGATTTAGTCAAGGAACAAATACGGATTGCATTTGGACACACCTTGTCGATGAATCAATCTGACATTCAATATAAGGGGCATGCAATCGAATGTCGTGTCACCGCTGAGGATGCCAGTAACGATTTTATGCCGACACCCGGAAGAATAACGCGGTTTTCTGTGCCTTATGGTGATAACGTTCGTGTCGATACGCACTGTCACCAGGGATACATGATCAGTCCATTTTACGATTCGCTGATGGCCAAGGTGATTGCTACCGGCGAAACGCGTGACGAGGCCTTAAAGAATTTGAAATCTGCCTTGGCCGACTTTGAAATTGAGGGTGTTAAATCGAATATCCCCTTTCTTCAGTACCTGATCAGCCGTCCCGAGTTCAAAACGGGAGATATCAATGTCAAGTGGATTGAAACCTCCGTTTTACCCGACTTCCTGAGATCACTTGAAAAAGAAGGCTGAACGCAAAAGTGGTAAAACAACTTCCGTTGCGGATCAGAAGAGCTGAAGACCGGGAAAAAAAAGGTTCGCATGGATTATGGCGCAAGGAGTTCTGCAGAAAATATCACAGCCAGATTATAAAAACCCGGAAGAAGTCCTTCAATTCCCTGCTGGAATTATTATCCGCAAAAGGGAAGTCAATCACCTGCAGAGCGGGCTGCACGTATTGTTGCTATCACTATGTCGCGGTGTCTTTGGCCCAGGGAATCGTGATTGTTGATTACCTGTACAAAAGAAAGGAACTGCTGATACAGTTTCTTGAAAATTATGAGAAGTGGTGCATAGACGGGCAGTCAATTTCTGATGAAATTGATCGTATCCGCATCCATGCCCTGTCGTCTTCAATGCCAACGCATCAGCTTATGGCGGACACCAGACCTTTATCCACCCGCTATCTCGATACCAACATCCGCTGTCCATTTCTTGTTAATGATAAATGCTCGATATATGAGGTCCGGCCATTGGCCTGCTCGGGCCACTGTTCTGTCAGCCCCCCCGATTTGTGCGCCCCGATGGCACAACAAAAACCGGACATTCACCACTCAATACCGGCTGATGAAGACTTCATCGAAATCATCCGCCTGGCTGGTGCTCAGCTGACACTTTTTGAATTAACTCTCCCTACCATGGTGTATCGATTACTCACCGAGGGAAGTACAGCGATCAGGAATCAAATTGCACACTACAATCTCGCATAAAACCGGGAATATTTTAGCTAAGCCATGTTAACTGGGGCATTTGACTTGCTATTGTCTCAAATAGATAAGCTTCCAGTGCCGCTCTCTGCTTTGCTTATGGCAAAGTCAAATACTTTGTGATATAGCTGCTCGTTAACATGTATAAACACTGCTGAGACAAGGAAACAGAACCGTGAGTAAAAAGAAAGTAATGTTTACGGACATGACACTCCGCGACGGCTCACAAAGCTTGTGGGCGATGAAGATGACATACGGTATGCATTCGGTCGTCGCCGCGGAAATTGATCAGGCCGGTTTTGACTATATCGATCTTCCGGTCAACGCAGTCAATTTCAAAATGTCGGTTCGCCTGATGAAAGAAGACCCGTGGCAGATCGCACACCAGTTCAAGAAACTGATTACAAAAACCAAGAAGATGGTTCCGGTACTTGAGCGTATCGATTTACTGGGTGAAGCCGAACCGCGGGCAGTGGTCAACAAGTGGTACGACCTGATGGCCGAATCCACCGGGTCCGTGCGTCATTACATGATGGCAAATTCTAGGAATGAAATTGATCGCTATTTTCCCTGGGTCGTGCCCGCAGCGAGAGCAAGGGGAATGGAGTTTTCCCCGTGCATTTGTTATTACCCTTCACCGCGGACGACGGATGAATACTACGCCAAGCTGACGAAACGCCTGGTGGAAGAATATCAACCGGAGCAACTGTGGCTCAAGGATGCAGGTGGCCTGTTATCGCTGGATCGAATCAGGACCTTGCTACCCGCGATCCAGAAAGAAGCGAAAGGCACGCCTATAGAATTACATACCCACGGCATGAGCACTTACCAGGGGCTGGTCGTTGTAGAAGCAATGAAAATGGGAATCGACGGTATTCACACCTGTGTTCCTCCTTTGGCCTCCGGTTCTTCCCACATATCCATTTTTAACGCCATGCATAACGCCAAGACCCTGGGTCTGGAACACAACATTACGGATGTAGGAGTCCTTGATGTCGTTGAGGAGCGGCTGAACCGCATCGCCGAATTGGAAGACCTGCCCATTGGTAGACCGTTGGAGTACGACCACGGCGTATACTTGCACCAAATTCCCGGCGGCGTGATTTCCAACCTGAGAGCACAACTGGTTCAATTGGGCATCGGCGGCAAACTGGACGAAGTGCTGGCAGAAGTGGTTCAGATCATAGAAGACATGGGCCATCCCATCATGATCACCCCGGCATCCCAGTTTATCGTTTCCCAGGCTGCCGTTAACGTGGCCACGGGGGAACGGTATAAAGTCGTTCTTGACAGTATGATTGAGACAGCCCTGGGTGTCTGGGGCTGGGAAGATGCTGGTGTTCCCTGGATGGACCCCAACGTCAGGGACAGGTTCCTCAGCCAACCCAACGCCAAGATTCTTGAAAAGAAATACGAAAGAACCCAGGAAATTGGGGAACAGGAAGGTTCGGTGGACGAACTGAGGGAAAGTTATGGTTTGACCAATGTCACAGATGAGGAGTTTTTCCTTTATCACATTATGAACGGTGATGCGGAGATTAAAAAAATTGAACCTCCAAAAACCTATTACACCGGCAAAGAACCATTGGCACTACTACTCAAGGAGTTGAGTAAAGACAAAGATATTAGCCGCCTGCAGTTACAGAAGGGCAACAAGTTTTTCGACTACCGGCGCAATGGTTAAAAGCACTTATTAAATTGAACAGGAGTCTGGTTTATGACTTTGAATATTGATGATGTTATGGAAGTACTAAAAATTATCCGGGAATGCAAGAACACCGAATTGCATATAGACACTGGCGAAATGAAGCTGTCAATCACCCGCGGAAAGGTCAGCGGTGGTGGAACCAGCTTTATCAATCCAGGTGTCGTGGCCCAGGAACCGGATACTGCAGCACCGGTCAAAGCTGTTGAACCGGTAACTGCAACAGCGGCACCAGCCGTGGAAGCAGAAGAGGAACCACAGGCTGAAGCAGCAGCGCCACAAGCTGAGACTCAGTCCGAGCCGGTGTCAGAAGAAGGGCTCGTGCCGATTACGGCCGATGTCACCAGTGTTTTTTATCGAAGACCAAGCCCGGAGGAGCCAGCATTTGTCGAGGTCGGTGACGATGTCAATGAAGAATCTGTAGTTTGTCTGCTTGAAGTCATGAAGTGTTTCCGACAGGTGATGGCTGGCACACAGGGCCGTATTGAAAAGATTTGTGTGGAAAGCAACAGCCTGGTTGAGGAAGGAACTGTCATGTTCCTGATTCGCCCCGAATGATGCCAGTAGTTTTGTGACGACGGCTAAGCTAACAACCATATAAGCAGGGAGTGAAAGGTGCTTGCCAATACACTAATGCTTGTTCGCAGCCATCCCCAGGACGTAGCCAGGGAACAGGAGTTTAATGACTGGTACAACGGCAACCATGTACCGGATGTGCTCAACGCACCAAACTTCGAAGCGGCCATCAGGTACAAGGTCACAACCACCCTGGTAGGCCATGTACCTGCCTATCTTGCGCTCTACTATGTCACCCAGGACGATGTGGAAACAGCAAACAGGGAATTGCTGGAATACCTTAAAACGGACGAGCCGAAACGCATGGCAATGCCACCGGCAACCGGTGAGGCAGAAGATTGGGAAGTTGCTGGTGCGGATGGTGGAACACGTACCGGGGGCCTGGTTAGTGTCGACACTTGGGCCTGGTATACAAAAACAGGGGAAATAGGAGAGAACAAGGTCTCCCCCGAAGACGCACCCAAGGCTTTGTTATGTGTTTATTCAACCCCCGCAGAACGCTCCAATATCGAAGAACTAAGCGCCTGGTATGACCGGCACATGGAAGATATTCTGGCGTCACCGGGATTTATCGGTGGAGCCCGCTACGAACTTGTATCAATCAACGCAGGAACCGTTACCCAGTGGTGCGCCATTTATCAACTGGATACTGACGATTTTGACAAGGTCCAGGCTGACCTGGTTGAAACCATGAAAACCGCCCCTGCTGGAGGGGTACCCACCAGCGACGATGGAAAATCTGCGTTGGATTTAGATGGCTACGCCTACCTCACGCTTGCAGGCGCACCCACCAAGGTTCATACACTGCTTCCCTAGCAGGCTGTTGATTTTATCCCCCGGAACTACTGGGCCTGACTCACACTAATGAGTCTCCGGAATACCCGGGGACGTTCAGACCTGGCCAGGGGCATGTCCATATAAGTCATGGATACTCCTGCTGAGAAACGAATCTCAATGGTGGGACTTTACGAAAGCATCCATATGAAATTTTGCATGGGGTAACAGATAGGTAAACTCCCTTGCCACTGGACAAGCCCTGCGTGCCTCACAGCCCTGTCTCCTGCAAGATGTTCCAGTATCGTTTACCAGGTAATCCATGCACTGATCAACCCGGTAGACGTTGCTTGTAAATGCATTCACGGGGCAAGCCTCCAGGCAGGGTTGGTCCTTGCAATCCAGGCAAGGAGATTTAAATTCAGCTTCAGCCGGAAAGTCATCCTGCTGTTCAGAGAAAGCAAGTGCAAAGCGATAGGCATGCCACAGGCCGAACTTTGCAAGTATAAACATCGATACAGGGGAAGCAAGCACCTGTCCGGTTTTCCTGGCCCAGGAAAGGAATGGTGGGTAGGGTGGGCCATCAAAAGGGAAAATCGCCCGCCCACCCAATTCGGTGGTCAGGGTTTCCCCCACCCGTTTGCTCCAGCGATCGAGAGGATCTGCCAGCCCTTCACGGAATTCAGGTGAATGCCTGAAGACCTGCCAGAATGATGACCCGCCATTGCCGATCAGCAACAATTGCCTGGCTGGCCGGGATTCAGCGACATCCGGCACCCGGTCTTCACCTGATATCCGCATGGCGCCTAACAACAACAGGCCATGGGGTTTAAGCAAGTCCTGGATTTGACTCATCCTGGAGATTTTGTGGTTCACTGTTGTGTGACGGTCTTGTCAGCGCTTGTGGATGTCAGAATTTCCCCTACCCCGGGCCGGCCGGTTGCGGTGGCAGTGACACGCATTTCCAGAAAAAGGTCACCGTCCAGATCGTGATGAATACGATTCTCTTGCTGGCTCAGGCGAATTTCCATTTCACTGGCACCTGCTGCCCGTGTCATCAGGCGTACCTTCTCTGTCGCCATGGCACTTGCCTTTTCTGTGGCCTCTTCCAGCTCGTTGAACCGGATCGGCTCCTGATCACTGTGAACAATAAATTGTCCATGTAGCGGTTGTGTAATGGTGACATGGGCTCGTTGTACAACGCTGCCCATCACCGCACCAAAGGCATTGGCAACTTCCGCATGCCCGGGCAAGGCAAGTTTCACACCAAGACGCTCTGCTGCATCCGGGAAAAAGGTCGCCGCAGGCGCGCCCACTGCAACGACAGGGTAATCGGCTGCAAAGCTCAGATGGAACAGTGATCCGGATTCCGGATTCGTACCCGTAACATTACCGGACTCGTAGACAAGTTCTGCCAGAAGGCGGGTCAGGCTGATTGTATTGGATCGATCAAGTTTGCGGTGCCGATGGAGTCCGGCTTCGATCAGGGCGCGGGAGATACGTTGACTGACTTGCTCAAACACGTCCCGGCTGGGAGTGATGGCGTCGCCAGGCTGCCAGCGTCCCATCCCATAGATGTGATGCATCTGCCGTGCCCAGATCAGTGCCGACAGCTCCGCTGCTTCACGGTTCCAGTGCGAACTCAGATCGAGGACGTGTGCGGCATCAGTGGGTGTAAATCCACTGTAAATCACCAGCCCATGGCGTTGCAGCCGTGCAATGGCCCTTGCGATATCGCGGTCTGCCGCCATGATGGCATCAAGCTCAACGGGCTGTTTACCGAGCATATCCCAGGCCCGGAGTTCCGCATCACTACAGCGCGACAGCAGCACTTCATTACTTTCGAGTCGAACGGCAAAGCGGTTATTTCTGCGGCCCGGAGGCTGCGCCAGTTGCCTGTTCAAGGCATCCACAATATCGGGGAACTGGTGGGCGAGCAGGCTAAGTGGCACAGCGCGGCGTGGTCCGATGCGGATACCCGAGGAGCCACCAAAGCGCACTTCACTGTCACCACCAAGCCCGATAGAAATAACACGCACGGCTTCAACCATGGGTTTCCAGTCACCGATACGTACACCATCAGAGCCCAATTCAGGCTGACCATCGGTCACCACTGCAATATCGGTCGTGGTACCACCCATGTCGGCAATGATGGCGTTACCGGCACTACTGAGAGCACAGGCCCCGATAACGCTGGCGGCCGGCCCGGATAACACGGTTCCCACCGGTTGCCTGATCGCGGTTTCAATGTTGACCAGTGAACCATTGCCTTTAACCATCATCAGTGGCGCCTGGATTTTCATTTGCCGCATGATGTCCTGAACGGCAATGATCAGTTCGTGGATGATGGGTACCATGCGTGCATTTAAGGCCACGGTCAGGGCCCGCCGCGGTGCATCCAGGCCGCTGGCCAGTTCATGACCACAGGTGACTGGTTTGGCACACAAGGCCGAGACCAGTTCCCGCAGGCGAATTTCATGTGCCGGGTTACGCACTCCAAACATGGATGAAATGGCAAATGAGGAAACCTTGCCCGCCAGCACCTTGATAGCCTGTGTGGCAGCTTCCTCGTCCAGGGATTGCTTCTCTTTACCCAGCGCATCGTGGCCACCCGCCAATGTGACCACCATGTCGTTTTTGAAAATTTCCAGCAAGCCGCTTTTGCGTACCTGTTGCTGCTGGTAGCCGGGTAGCAGAACACCTACCGGCGCACCCTGCCCTTCGACCACTGAATTTGTCGACAGCGTTGTGGACAGTGCAACCAGGCCAACCTTACAAAGTGCATCAGGTGGTAGTTCACGCAATACATTGCCGATACCCAGCGTGAGATCGTGCCGGGTGGTCAGGCACTTGGCTGCTGCAAAAATTTGTTGATGTTCATTAACCAGTACGGCGTCTGTGTAGGTGCCACCAGTGTCAATGCCGAGTCTGAATCCCATCTATTTCCAACGGCCGTTGCCGGGTTGCATATCTTTGTTACTTAAACGAATAGGAAATTTATCACGTATCCGGGCGTCTGCGGCGGGATCAATATATTCAGGGTAGTGACTGGACAGGACCTGCTTTACTTTCCTGTGCGCCAGTTCGAATACATCCTCTTTGCCACTTGTTTCCCATTCGCCCGGTGTCCTGCGGTCGGCAACTTCAGGATAGAGGAATTCCGTCTGCATCAATTCCAGGGTCTGGGCCTGGTTGAGGAAGTGACCGGTGCCGTATACCGTGTCCTTTATCACTTCATAAGATAGTGTTTCGTCGGTCACTTCAATGCCGCGAAGTAACCGTTGTACATTTCCCAGCATGTCATTATCGATCACCATGCCCTCGAACGACTGGCCGATCAGGCTGCCGACAATACCCGGATACGCAGCTATCAGGTTACCGCCGGCCAGTGCCAGCGCGGTGGCGGTGATGCCCTTTTCATAGCCGGCCTGGGCATCCATGGTTTTTGAATCAGTCATCCCGCAGGCCACACTGGTGATAAAACCGAAGTGGTTACAGAGTTGAACGGTGGCCGCCATGACCAGTGCTTCCTCGCCGCTGCCGCCACTGAATGCTCCTGTTCTGAGGTCAGAAATAAATGGCCACATACCAAAATTGATGGGCAAACCGGGGCGTACCAGGTTCACGACCGCCATGCAGGCGAGGGTTTCAGCAAAACACTGTACCAGCGTTCCGGCCAGCGCCGCCGGTGAGGTAGCACCGGCCTGGGGTGCGACAGCCACATCGACAACCAAGCCTAACTCGGCCAGTTTAACCATCACCTGTGCATTGTCCATGCCAAATCTCAGCGGTGAGACAATGGGACAGCCACCAATGGTACAAAATGGCCGTTTCAGGAACCCGCCTTCTTCACCCAGGTAGGTATCGAACAGGGCAATAACGGGCTCGATATGATCAACTTCAGCAATGCCAAGTGAGAATGATTTGCGGGTACCAGCCAGTTCAGCGTAAGCAATATTGATGTCGTGCAGGTATACATCATGACTGTATTCAGCTGCTATGAACGGTTGTCCAAACGAGTGAATATGCTCAAGCGTATCCGCCAGCCTGGTGGCATCATACAGGTCAACCAGTGTGGTCGGCCGGTATGACTGGCTTTCATAATCGAGAATGCTGACAGACTCGCCCGACGTCGAAAAATATACTTTCTGCCCGCCGACCTCCTTATCAAAGCGGGGGTCGGGTGCGTAACAGATGTATTCTTTCGCGGAAATATCAATCAGGTCTTCGATCAGGGTACGGGGAAAACGCAGACGATTGTCGTCACCGAGCACACAGCCACCGGGCAAAGCGTAGCGTAGTATTTCCGGGATCGGATCACCGACACCGATATTTTCAAGCAGGTCCAGGGCCGTATCATAGATACGCCGGATATCATCTTCGCTCAGTGGTTTGTAAACACCGCCTTGCATACCCGCTTGAACTGCCTGACCACGAACCCCCTCGGCCCGAGCAGCATGTCTTGCCCGCCGACCGCCGCTACGACGTTGCCCCGTTTTTTGCTTAATTTCTGACATTGACTGATTCGTATTGCATGTTATTCATCAGTGCCCTTGTGCTTCAAGATCAGTTTACATGTAACCACAGCAAACAATAAGCCTGACTTTCTAGTGGAATAACGTTTATTGTATTTATACTTTCCAGTTTCGCGGGCAGGGACAGGCATGGTGAGAAGAAAGAGTGTACGACGTGCGAAGGCCGCGGCAAAGGGTAGTAAATTTCTCTCGGGAGACCCCGGTCTTCATCATGGCCCCACGCCGTCGTACTCGCCCTTTTCGAAACAGGATGCGCAAAAGATCATCGATGCCGCCTTCGACCTCATGAGCCGGACGGGGGTCGGTTTCGATCCGGTACCCCAGCTGATGGACCGGCTTGGCGATGCCGGTTGCGATATATCGCAAGAGGGCCTGGTCAAATTTCCTGTTGAAATCATTCGAAAATCACTCGACAGCGTAGCAAAGAGTGTCAGGCTTTGGAATCGCGACGGCTCAACCTTCATCGAAATAGATTGCCAACATACCTGGTTCGTTCCAGGAATGACGTGTATCAAGGTCTACGATGAGAAAACCGGTGAAGCCCGTGACAGCAACCGGGCCGATCTTGCAACCGTGACACGCGTGAGTGATGCGCTGCAGAATATCGATGCCGTTTGTATCACATGCAAAAATGTCGAAGAATCGAATATTCATGGCGAGATCGATGAGTTCTGCGCACTCGCCGAGAATACGACGAAACCATTGGTTTACCTGTGCGAATACGCCGAGTCGCTCGGGCGTGGTTCTGAAGATGGCGGTGGCCATTCGGGGTGGTCGCGAGGAATTGGCAAAAAAACCTTACTTCATGCATTTGGTAACACCCTTGCCGCTCTACTACGCAAAATCCCACATTGAACAGCTGATCGAGGCCGTGGAAGCCGGTGTGCCGGTCACTGCTGGCACCGTGACAATTGGTGGTGCTTCGGCCCCGATCACCATCGCGGGATGTGTTGTGCACTCGCTGGTGACAGATTTGACCGCAATCGTCCTCTCGCAAATCATTCGTGAAGGGTTCCTTCTGCATCGGCTCATCAGATGCAAGTTTCATGGAAGTGGCGACGGGAGCGATCGGCGCACCTTCTCAATCGGCCATGGCTGAGATGGCAATGTGCGAGATTTTTCGAATCCTAGGAATACCGCGTTTGACCAACACTGCCGGTGATTCTCAGGCACGGCGATTCAATCAGGACGCAGCTGCTGAAATCTCCAGTAATATGATGCAGGCATTCTACAGCCGACCGGCCATCTGCCCCTATATGGGAAGCCTGGACGAAGGCATTACTTTCTCCCTCCACGCACTGCTGCTGGGAGACGAACTTGCAGGGCAGCTCCGAAGTATGTGGCGGGGAATAGAGGTCACTGATGAGATGCTGGCACTGGATCTGTCACGTGCGGAAGGTCCACGCGGCAATTACCTTGCTAACGTGCACACGGCAAATTACTGCCGCCGCGAGTCGTGGGATTCACGCTACTTCGGCGCCAATTACCCGACATCTTCGGGTGCTCTTCGTGACGAGGACCTGGTTGAGCGTATTGACAGGGAACTGCAGGAGATTCTGCTGAACCACCAACCTCCGGTTTTGGCTCCGGAGATACTTCGGGAGTTGCGTTCAATCGCTGACAGGTTCAGGCAGAGCCATGTCACAGGCAGTTAGCTCACACTGGTCATCTTGATCGTGCTGCCTTTCCTGTGGAGCACGCCGATGGGGCTGGTAGTGGCGGACGATTTCCGTCTATTTCGACACCTGAAAAATGAGTTCACCGGGAAAAATCCAGTCCCGAATATCCTGCTTTGGCTGAATTTCACGATCCTGTGGGGGCAAAGAACGAGTTACGAACTTCCCAATAACCATAGATTTCTGGCAATATAGCTTTAATGCTACCTATTCTCCAGCTCCGATGATGATCAACGCAATGACGGTTTCAGCAGTGCTGGCCTTGACGATCTTCTTGCTCTCTACCGATTCTTTTTTATCCACTCCAAAACCCATATGCCATGCCCACCTAAACCCCCACCACGGAGCGAAGTATTGCACAGGCCCAGTCTCAGCCCCAGTCATTCCATTTTGCGACTGCGTTTCGGATTCGTACGTTATGCTCCTTTATTTGTGAATCAATATGGATGAACTCTGCATCATTTTGTTGGGAATTTAATCGGACGTAGGTGTCTGGTCTCTTTTTCTGTAAAAACATTTTAATTTGCGAACAACTTGTTTTCTTCCTTTCGGGGTATGATCTCAATAACAGGAGAATCCGACATTAAGTGAAATTTCAGACTGAAATCACTATGCTGATTGAAAGTGCGCGGCAGACATCCGCCCGGATGCAGTCATTTTATTGTAGTGATGATATTTTTGCGCTGGACATGCAAAAAGTCGTGACTCGCAAATGGCTGCTCGTCGACCATATCAATCGCATCCCTGAAGCGGGGCAATTTTTTCTTTATGAAGTGGGTCAGGAATCAATTATTGTCATTCGTGACAATGACTTGAGGATCCATGCTTTATTCAATGTGTGCCGCCATCGAGGGTCGCTGATTTGTCTTGAGAAGCACGGCAAACACAAGCGGTTGACTTGTCCATATCACGCCTGGACTTACGGGCTGGACGGAAGACTGAAGGCAGCACGATTTATGCCGGATGATTTCAATCAGGAAGAGAATGGCCTGTTCAGATGTCATATCAGGGTCCATCATGGTTTTATTTTTTTGAACTTGTCTCCTGGTGAAGAACCGGAATTCGATCAGGAATTCGAGGTATTTGAGCCACACCTGGACTTTCATGAATTCGCAGATGCGAAGATAGCACATAGAGAGTCCTATCCAACTAATGCAAACTGGAAGTTGGTGGTCGAGAATTTTTTTGAGTGCTATCACTGCGTACCGGCACACCCGGAGTTTTGTTCGCGCCATTCGCGTGATTCACTTATTGCTATTGGTGCCGGTCCCAGTTCGGGGCCCACAGATGCGGTCAAGAGGTTTGCGCCGGTGCTTGAAAAATGGGAGAAACAGGCCGCCAAACTTGGACGACCAATGGGCACAGTAGACGATGACGAACATTCTGAAAACATGAAGTCTTATCTGCAACGCCCGCACAGAAGCGACATCAAGAGTGAAACACAGGATGGGCAACCGGTAGCTTGTCTGATGGGCAAACGAACAGAATTTGATTATGGCCGGATGTGTTTGTCTTTCAACCCGTTCAACCAGATCATTGCCTGTAACGATTTTGCAGTGCTTATCGTGTTCACCCCACGAAGCGCAATGCACACCGATGTTGAGATTAGCTGGCTTGTTGATGGCCGGGCCGATACTGTCGATATTGAACGTATGATCTGGATGTGGGATGTGACCACGTTGCAGGACAAGATCATCACAGAAAATAATCAACGCGGGATCATGTCAAGCAGGTATCAACCCGGGTACCTGTCAAACCAGGAACGCCGTGTCGCCACGTTCAACAAGTGGTATTTAAATCAACTGGAAAAGTAAAACAAACGCCATATTAACGGAATTCTCCAGATATTGAACAGCGAGTTACGTCGTCAGTTAAGTCAATTTGCTCTTATATTTCACACAATTTGAGTAGTGAAGATTGGATTCTGCTCTATTCTCCCTCTATTTTTCGCCAATTCCAACGAATGGGCGAAAAGATCCTTACCGGGGAACAGTAAGTCGAGCGGGTTGGCGATTGCCGAGGTCAAACCGGCACCCATCGCCATACTGATAAATGCCGGGTTTAATCCGTGGCGATTCGGCAGGCCAAAACTGATATTGGATGCGCCACAGGTCGTGTTCACTTTAAGCTCGGAGCGTAAGCGGCGGATGAGCTCCAATACCTGGACACCGGCATCAGCCATCGCACCGACCGACTTCCCGGGCTTCGGGTACGAAGGAATCAATCGATAACGGCACATCGGTCAGCGATTGCACCAGGCGGACGGCCCGAGCCATTAATGCGGGTTCATCCGCTGTTGCCTGGTGGTTCCAATACGGGTTCTAAAACATGCGCAAGCGGTTGGTCAGAGGTGAAACAGTACTCATATTCCAGCCCGAGAAAGCTTGCATGTTTAGCCGCCAGCGCCT